>Ga0210040_10000412_pt1 | contig 72381 bp, 53 predicted proteins | sample CryGeyCG12114_NA_FD_185462 | JGI IMG/M metagenome (GOLD analysis project Ga0210040, IMG submission 185462) | Groundwater microbial communities from aquifer - Crystal Geyser CG19_WC_8/21/14_NA (SPAdes) (version 2) | ecosystem: Environmental > Aquatic > Deep subsurface > Groundwater | place: USA...
ACTAGCTGATGAGACTACCGAAAAACGATAAAAACCCCTAATTATTATTACTGGTTTTTTGTAATATTAATATAAATAATTCCTTATTACCCGGCTTCGTCGTAATACCCTCTTGCTGAGGTTTATTATTATTTGGGTCTAGTATTCATCTTAATTGATTTGTCTACTTATTTACTCGTAATGTATAGTCGGTTGTTTAAAGTCGCAAGTGATAGCGTCTTTGCGTTTTTTAGCAAAGCCAGACCACGAATAGATTATTTCGTAATTTTAAAAAATACAGTCCGTCAGTTAGGATGTTGTGTTTGCAGTATTGAATGGCAAAAGTTTGGCGTTTGGCAGTAAAAAGGTAACAAACTGGAGACACTGGAAAGAGAATTTGAACAAGTTAGTTATGAAAAGTATTTGGCAAGCAGTTTTGGCTGCCAGCTCTGTAAATTAGTTTTGAAATTTTAACGATCGCTTTCCCTGACAGCTAACTACTTGTTTATTGGTTTTATTTTTTTATCCTAGATTATGGTGGCGATATCTTACACAGTTTGTTTGTATTGTATAACACGGCAGTTGTAATATTTCTTTTTTCGGGGTGGATTCAGGCAAACCATGTTGTTTCATAAATTTTGGTCATTGAAGTAAATGGATTTCATTTATTTTTAGGAGATGTTGGAAAATTTTATTTTATTAAACTCTGAGCAAGGTGTGATTGTAGTTCGTACATGAAATCCAAATCTAACCTTGAAGTCATTTTGTAGACTCGTTGAGCATGGCTAATGAAACGGATTCATAGAATTGGAATCATCATAAAGTCGTGTCTCGTATCATTTGCCACTACTTCTTAAATCCATCAAAATGAGCTATGGCACCCATAACAGTACAGCAATTGATTACTAAAACTAAGAGACTCATTTCCGTATATTTTATCTGAGAAAAACTTTTTTTAAGTTGTCGATTTCAAAGAAGCAACAAACTATCGAACTAGTTCTTGCAGCAATATTTTTTTTCAATAAACGACTGAATAATTTCTTTGGAACTGGAACGTTTGAAACAGTAAGAAAACTACTTATCGATTTCAAGCAGCACATGGTAGAGTGTAAACAACGTGCAAAGTGTTTCTGAGAATATGAAAAAAACAGACTGATGATACAGATACCTGGCGCAATCAAGAAGAACATATTACAGCGACGGGGAACGATAAACAAACAATCGAGTGAATGAGGTATGGACCTAATAATATTTATTTTTTATCTCTATCATTGAGAACAAAAAAACACTCACTTAAACTCGAGAATGGGACAGTTGGGAAAATAAAGCAACAAGGTGTGACACCATATCGTCCCGTTTTGGCCAACTCGCTGGGCGTTAGGTTCAAAATCCTTGATTCAATGTGCATGTTCTGTTAAAGGTGCAGTTGTAACATTATAGTTAGTGTGTTAGTTCTTTACATGCTAAATCCTAGAGCGAACTCACTGGTCTCGTGCTGTTGAGAAATACGGACAACAATGATAGAGTAATCCATGAAACCTATATTACATCAGTTAGTCAGTCAGTCATGAAACTAATAATAAAGTAAAATAAAGAATTTCCTAATCATAATAAATGGGATCAATTCATTTCCCTCTGTACCAAATTGATATTGAGTGTTCAAAGAGCAAACATTAAATTCATCTCAATTCTCAGTTAGTTCGCTACCACTGTAGACTTTCATTGGATAGATTATAGATTGGCCAATAAATATGATTTCTGTGGTCGCCCACGAGCTCCAGTACCAATTGATAAGAAACACGCACTGATTTTTTCTCGCACGATTGGGCTGTTTACTACGCGTCTCGGTAATTCCAAAAAAGCTTAAAACAAAGGATCATACAAGCTGTTAAAGTTGATTTGGGGCTCTCTTTGATTACCTTTGTGTAACGTGGATTATACGTGGGAATGTAAAAGAACGCAACAAGCGGTTCTCACTTTACAGAATAAATTTGAACATATGGAACTGTTTCCACACAATTTAATGCTTCAAATAACATTCTTGGATATATGAGTGGATAGTGGAATAAATCTCGGTTTAAGTTAATGAACATTATTGCGACAATCATCGTTTTTGCAGCTTGTATTGTATGTCTGTATGTGTACTTTGTGTCCAAAGTCTTTTGTACGCTTCTTTTTGATAATTAGGTGAGATGAGCAAAAGTAATGGAGTAAATAGTTTGGTGTGTTTGGCTATCGAATGGACTGTAAGATTGTTCAAGAGGAATGGGCGTATTCGTATTGCATATAGAATTTCAGACTCGTAACTATGTCGAAATGTTGGGTTGTTGTTGACAATTTGTTCGGGAGTATATGGAAGCGTGTAGATGTTTGTGCCAGAATAAAAGGTGTACTAATACGTAAAATGTCATTGTTATAGGATGAAGAAGCGTGGCTAAATCACTTTCTGTTCACACAAACACGGGCCAAGGAAATACCCATGGGATTTCCGTGAAGGATGGCTCAAGTAAAACGGTAGTCAACTTTCGGACGCTATTGAACGAGAGAAAAGATTGCATTAGGATGGCGAAATCTTGTTGCTGAATGTGGGTGAATTGCATACAAAGGAAATAAAGAATGCTTTAGATCTCGCTCTCCCAGTCACTTGATTGTGCTCTCTTTTCTTGTCTATTCTAATTTAAAGATTTTAAGAAACCGAAGAGGCAGGGAAAACCACCATATTGAACCAAGTATGAGATTAAGGAGCTCGACGTGTGGCTTCCATTCACACGAAATGAATAAAACACATTTGCTCATATTATTTTGTCACTCTAATCACACTACTCACTCAAAGAGTCAGATATGTACATCCACACACACACATCCACTCATGTATACATGCACACTTATTTTCACTCCATTATTATTTTAGTCCATATGCTCACCTCCTATTCATCACTCATCATTCATTACTTACTTGGTATCCATAAAAAAATTGCTTACTTACTTTTTCCTTTGGTTGAAATTACTGGCACAGAGAGGAGAAAATATATTATATACGATTCACTTTACAAGTCCAAACCTGAGTGACGTCTCTGCCTTCAGTCACACATTAGATTCGCGTTAACAAATACTGATCACAAAAATAATCTGACGCATGCAGCGGGAATGTAAACTCACTCAGCAGCGCGAGGAAAACGTGCTTGGAACAATGTTGATTTCACAAGAAGAGGACCCAAGTTCCATGCAACAATACTCCCAATAATAATGATCACAGACAGTGTAATAATGATGAACAACTCCTTCTTTTTTGCCCCTCTCAGGAACCAACTAAACCTTTTCTTCCAAGTTGCTCACTTCTCAACTCTTTGATCTGGCAACTCACACTCACTCACTACAGTGATGCAATGTGCTCCACAAAAAAACACAACACTCTCTCACGGTGACTCTTTTTTGGACTCCACTTGATACGAGCAGTTTGTTAGTTAGTTTTGTGTGTGCTATGGCCACAGGAGAGGAAGAAGAGACGAATTAACTAGTCAGTAATAGACGATGTTGTAACCGGGCACAAGAATAAGGAGAAAAAAAAAGGGCGAAGCAATAACATTTAACAACGTGCTCTTGTGGAGGAAGCGTCAATAAGACTAATGCATCTAGATATCTGGCACAACCAGCAAAGCAAGCCAGCTTGGCACCTTTCTTTTTTCCGTCTTCTCCATACTTTTGGCGAACCTCACTCTCACGTAATAATAAGGCTCAAGAACATGGACTGCTGTTGTGAATGTATGTGTGTGTGTGTGTGTGGTGCGTGTGTGTATTTCGCCCATTAATTTACCCTTACAGCTTTATATATATTATGTATTTGGTGGCTGTGAGAGAACAAACACGGCATGCATGCATCCATGCATCCACTCGCCGTTCCTCTCCCATGTTCTGTGTGGTGTATGCTATGCATATAGTGCCATGCCACCATTTGAAGTCAATACAACATGAGGATCGGGTGCGACCCAGCAGTCCCATTTTCTTTTCAATGACTGACTGACTGACTGACTCTGGGAGTTGTGTTAGATCCATCTGTGAGTTGCTGTCTCTGCCCATGTATCTGCTCATCCATATCCCATCATGCCAAATAATCCTTCTTATCTGAATCCCAATAACTGAGTTGAGCACACTGACTGGGTGACTGATAGTGACATCCATTTCATATTCATACACTTTGCTTAATACAGATATAAACTTGTATTATAATGCAGGCAGTTAGTCAGCTAGTTAGCTAGTTAGTCGCTAACATAAGTCAGTTAGTTAGCTCAAGAGGAGTTACTTCTTTTCTACGTTAGTAAGTGGATGATGATGCTCACTAAAATCATGTGGCAATGATGACTTTTTTCTTTCATGTCATCAAACAGAGATAAAGGAGATTCTAGTTGAATTCATCCAGATTTAGCTCCCGGGGTAAGACAATGTCACCTGGAACAAGTGCTTTTGACAGTTGCGTGTGTACAGGGTTCCTTTCATCGTTCCCAATGAGTGCAGAAAAAAGAACGAATAATTATAATATTGTTTTTGAGGCGAGTACATTGGTTTCTGCTCTGCGAACAATCATACGCTATAGCCAGTTACATATTGTATATAGTTAACATGTATCTGCAGCATTGCAAGCTTGGTTGCAAATGAAGCGCAGATTCGTCATTGTAAGTTAGTTAGTTACAATAGCATTAGCAATAGTTAAACTAGTATAACCCATAGGCCTATGATTGTGTGCACACAGATGAATAATAGTATAGGTAATTTGAGTTTGTAAGTTGTCAAGGTCGTTGTTTAGCCATTAGCTCCTTTCTGTCTCCTCATTATTACTATTTCATCTCAAGCAGTGGTACAATACATTGTACTATGAATATGGGTTGCCAAAGGAATAAAAGGTGAATTGTTATATCTCTCTCGTCTTTGCCTGGTTATTGTAGCCAAACCAATTGGCTTTGCCATGTGTACACACAAGAGGGTTTGGGAATGGGAATGTTTGCCCCTGGAAGATAAATAATGACACTTGAGGTGAGCTCATGTACAATGCATAATATTGTTATGAATGTAACCTGTGAGTGAAAAATGATGGAAATAATGCTTTGTTTATTCCCTTGTGATGATATTTGCTCTACTCATTCGAGCACACTACTAGACTCCTTATCCATTGTCTATTACTTGTAGTACTGCTACAATAGTACACTCTCTAGCTTTTAGCATTGCCAGCTCCTCCAAAATTCACCTGTTTGAGTTCGAGTTTGTTTCTTCTAGGAACTCTGGAATCTTGAGTACGAATCCACCTAATATGCCATTACGTAAATCTCTCATAATTGTAGATCCTTTTAGCTCCAACTCAATGTACTAACTAACTATCAGAGCTCCTCACTCGTCAAAATCACACTACTATGATAATGGTGCCAATGCTAACTAAGCAACTAAGCAAGTGTATAAAGGCTGGAAAGGTTTTGAAATATGCATGATTATTGTACTAACTTTCTAAATAACTAATCATCATGAGTACAAATTGGAGCAATATAATGTAATGTTGGAGTAAACGTGGATTATAGACATGTATGGAAACCCTTGACTACATAATAAATTATTGAGAATTTTTGGGGCTCTCCGGTGTTGTGTGTGTCACGTATTATTTTTAGAACGACTACGAGCGTTATACCAACACCACGGTAGTCAAGTGTGTTTTGCTGTTCTGTGAAGATGGCAACTCCAATACACAGTCAATCATCATCTTGTTTAAATGATTTCGCGTGAATCCTCATGTTGTATGCAGGTTATGTGAGCGGAGCAGCTCAGAAACTATGCTCGTGAGCATTGCAGTTAGCAACTGTACACATAAGAAAACCTTTTATCACTTACTGGAATGATAATAAATATGAATTTCTTGGGAGTTTATGCCTAGCTATATACAAGAACACACTACTTATTGTTATTGCTGGCGTCAAATTGATAATATGCAAGTATGGAGATCATGATTGAAAGGAATTTTCTTGTATAACAAGTCAAATGCATTTAAAGTTGTTAAACTCATTACGTATTCGTTGGCTGCTTTGAGTATCGGAGGTTTTTAGATGGCCCTGAGCAATTTTTTTACGTTCAGCTCACGAGCCTACTACATGAGGTACATGAGGACAAAATGGATGATTTTTACAGATTATATTTGTCTTTTGGGATGATGAGTGCGCGAGTTCTTGCAGAGTGATCATCATATTATTGCTTTTGAGCAATGGGTCAGGTACAAGGTTAGGAAAGTAGCAAAAGAACATTTGGCAGATCTCAGTATAGTAGCAGTGCTTCTGAGAAGTGAATGAATGCTAATATAAAGTAAAGGAGACTCGTTCCCATAACTTGTATTGGCTAACTGAAAGGAAGGCCTTCCAATCATGTTCTTTGGGCTGGTGGCATCCTTCGATTTTACAAATGATCAGAGGGGATTGAAAACTGACCTTAAACTACTTCACATGCACGTAATGATAATAATATTAATTGTTGTTATGGATTTATGTGCGTGCTCCTTGCTGCTTCACTTTAGAATCTAGGTACGTAAGTTAGCTACGTGTGATAATATGGAAGGATTATGATGAGAGCTAATTTGTATCGTACTGCATTGGGCAAAACTATTTGATAAATTGGTCATTGACTGGGTGAGAAAAATCCTGTCGCTGTGGTTTTGGACCAATATTTTCTCATACCCTAATTAATTATGCAATGAAAACAAATGTGGTTGCAGCATGCACTTTTATTTGACCAAAGAGTCATGCATTAACATGAATGTGTAATTCCTCGTTGATTATTTATTAAGTTGCTTTTAGTTAGTTATGCGATAATGATAGTATATAGTATGATGGATTAATTAATTTTTGTATGAATGGTTCATGCAAATTAAATTATTAAAATAGAGAGCAGTATGTGGATATTACATTACACATGTCGTCATCTCTTGCCACAATCAAAGCATAGCCGTTCTTAGCCAATAACTATAAGTTTCCATGAATTCAGTCGTTAACTATAAAAGATTTTGTGACGTCATAGAGGAAAAAACAAGGTTTGCATCAAACTGCAAAATATTTTGCCCTCACACTGACTGCTGTTAAAAGCGATATCAATGTCACCAACAGTGCACTATAATAAAAAATGAACCAAGTCATCATTTGCCGATATTAGATCATTTGGGTTTTTATTACAGCTATGATGAATACAAGGGTTGGTACACAACACATTTTATCTTTTCGAGGTTACTAGTGCCTCAACTCTAAAATTTTATTTCCAAACTTGTGGGCATATGGAGCCACAATATCGTCCCAATTTTTTACTGCCCAGGCTGCTGTAAGACCCGTCGCTACGCAAAATATGCTCCATTTGATCTTTTTAATTACCTAACATAAAAAAATACATGGATTCTTTGAGTCATTCACTTTGGTATGGCAGGCTAGATGTTATCATCAAATGTTTATGAATTTATTATTGTACCTTTTCTTGCCACTCCTTGTGGGCAATGCAAGCTGAGTAGGGCACTGAGGAGAATGTAACGTTGTTGTACAATGGGACCCAACCTGTGCCAAGCATTTTGTTCAAGAACACATCGAGATGGCGACGGAAATGAAACAACTTTTGGTTCACCAAGTGCCTCATTTCAACGTAGTTGTACATGGCAAGTTCGCAAATCGCTTGAGCATCTTGACTCCGTTGAGCTGTGAAGATTTCTAAGCATTTTTCTATCGCACGATTCCCTTCTGCTTCCATTATATCATCCAACACAAGAACGTCTTCAAATCCCTATGATTTTTTAGATATCCTATATTTTTTGCCATTCAAATTTTCCTTTACATATTGCTTGCTGGATTTAAAAGTATAAATTAAGCTTATTTTTATCATAAACAAAAGACCAGATAAAAGAAGCAAAATTTTTCAATTCGTTGTGCTTTTATGCAGAGTAATGAAAAACATCTTTTGACCGCAATTCATATCCGCCGCTTGTAAGCCAATGTATAATAGCATAATTTATAATAGTTGATACCGAATAAAGAGACAGAAACCTACAGCATTCATCCCTTGACCGTAGAATGGAACCATTGCATGTGCTGCATCCCCAATCAAAACGGCTCGGCAGGCATTCAAAGGCGACACCTGTGAGTAGAGTATGAAAATGAACAAGACACCAAAGGCGCCATGTTTCATCATGAGTCCTATCACACTGATAGTGATGTTGAAGACTATTCGGTCGTTTAAGTCACATAATACCGTTTAACCTTCAACCCCGAGAAAAGTTTCTTGGAAAATGAAAAGCCCGTAAAAAACATTAGCAATCAACGAAGCAGCCCAGATTTTCTAATAAAGTCGCAATTGAAAAGAGACTATCGGAATTAGATTGCAGAAAAAAATTGAGATAAAACTACTATTTTGTAGCGCTTAAAATTCTGCAGCCAATGACTATTTAATTTTTTTAATTTTTTAAAACTCCTTGAGGCGGTAAAATTAAAAATGCAATACATTGGAGAGTTAGGGAAATGGCTACAATTTTCAAATGAGATTTTCGGAACATATATGTGCCGTCGATTTTTAAACTAAGGCTAGTATCAACCGAAAGAGAAAAATCCAGAAAATATTTTAAAAGTAATTTGCAAGTGTTTCACTCTCCACCCTCCCAGTTGGGGAATTTATGGGGGTTTTGAAAAAGAATTATTTTTTGCAAAATTAATGACTAATTAATAGGGGAAAAATTCTTTCTATTTATAAACATGGATGAGGCTGGAACAGGAAAAAATTTAATGATTTTTTAGTTTCTTCAAATTAGTCCCCATCACTAAATTCGGACGAAATTTACCTTTACAGAAATAAGTGGAGACGCTGTTGAGGACAAAAAATCTTTGCAAAGAAGATCAGCTCCAATGAGGGATAAAGCGTCAGAAAATTCTTCTCTAAAAAAATTCTGAACCAGATCAGCTGTTTTAAGCTTGCCGAAAATCTAAAAAAAAGTCATGATTAGATAGTTAAAAACGCTAGCGACAAATTACATACACAATTCAGTAAATTCACTGAGGTACCTAGTCTTAGGAATGAATTAGCATGAAGATCATGATTAATTCTACGGTTTAGTTTCCGTTTTACAAATTAAATTATATGAAGAGCTCACAGTTTGCTAATAAAACTTACTTCAAATGGCATAAACAGGGTGACAGTGAACGACCCATCAAGGTTAGGCAATGCTATCAACATATAACGATCCCTGGGCCAGATGTGCAAGTAATTTTTCTCCATAGCGTGCTAAAAAACCAAAGCAAGATAATGATTTGTGCATCTGCATTTCCTCACATCATTTTATTCATCCATTATCGACAACAGTTTGACCTAATCCGGACAAACATAAGCTGAACTCATCAAAATCAATATGTCAACAGGATAAAATTATTCGACTATGCAAATTGCATTATTGAGTAGCTTTATTTGCCCAATATACTGCGAGTGCAACCGCACCGCGTCAACTAATAACGGAAATAAAAAGGCATTCGACCGATTGTGTATATACTCATTGCTAATAAATGCAATAATCAGTCTAGTTAGTGCAGCAATGAAGTACTAAAATTATTACTAACTTGGTAATTCTTAAATCAATGAAAAATTACTGTCCGTTCAGCATACTCACACACTCCGATATCAATATTCAATATTTCACAAAAACTTCCCAGTTTAATTTTCGTTCCATGAGTTGAGGTATCAATGAATAAATCCACCAAAAACAAAAATATTTCGGATAACTTACTTCGCCATTCGGTTTCGCTGGAATACATAACTCCATGTATCCGTGCTCAATGTATTGTTGAGAAAAATTCATCAGGGGGCGTCTCAACATACATGCTCTTAAAGAGGAATGAGCTCCATCTGCTCCAATGATGAGATCAGTTTGAACTTCAACATTTGAATCACTACCAGCATCTCTTCGTCTATGACAGATATTAATGATAGGATTAGAAACTATAGAGGTTTAGAAATTTATCATTAGAAAACATTTTTTTCGTAGACTACGACGACGAAAGTGTAAAAGAGTATTTGTGCGTTTTCAATAAAAACAGAAGGAAGGCTTATTTTATAAGTTGTATAACCTGAACGACGCTTGGCCAGTCACCACATCCACGTTTAGTAGTTTATGGTTAAATTCTAGGTTGACGTTGTCGATTTTCTCCGCCTCTGTTATTTGTAATTAATTAACGACCATATTAAACGGTCAAAACACTTACAAAAAAGTTAAATATCTTCGGGAAACACTAGTGAGTAGTTTACCTGTGAGAAGTAGCTCATTCAAATAGCTTCTGCTGACCGAGTAAATACACTGTCAAACGGGAACGCAAGTGAATTCATTGTTATTTGTGATGTCAAATGAAATTTATGATTATAATACGTGTTTACTTGATTATTGTTTGGATCATAAAGAAATTCGGTTTTAACGCCATCTTTGGAGTGTAGCATTCGACCTTTCATTGGGATAGCTTTGGACAACACGGCTTCTTCCAAACCAGCTCGTCGCAAAGTTTTTCTACCTCGGACGGATAATGCTAAATTAATGCTGCGTCCTCTAACTAATTTCCCGTCTTCACTACGAGGATCTTGAAAATATTTGTGTTAATTAGAAGAAATCGCCTGGACTTAAGGTAAGTTCAAGCCATTCATCATTGGCATATAATCGTAAAATAAAAGTTGTGAGTCGCCATTTACCTTGCCGGTATTCAAAAACTGTGACATGATGTCCTTTTTGACCAAGAATGCAAGCACATAATGCGCCAACCTGTGAGTGGTTAAAAGAATGTACGAGCATCATCAGTGTCAATAAGCTCACGATAATGAAACTTGAATCTTTTGAATCAACGTATATGGCATGAGGAAAAACTTTTTTGGCTGTAGTGATGTAAAACTTGTGATACGAGATATTTTGTAACATTGTCGTACAGCCCTTTTAGCTTCCAACCCGTCTCCTTTAAAACTATGGGACCAGTCAAATCAGAACAAATGGTATAATGACTGTTGATAGTTTGAAAAACTTGCTTCCCTGGAAGCATTAAATAGACATTAAAATGTAAAGCGAAGAAAAGAAAACTTTGCAAGTTTTCAGTATCTTATTGGTTTTGAGACTCCAGAGTATTCAACTAGCTATCGTATCACATATGTACTAACTCTTTTAAAAACCAGATATACAGAAAATGGCCTAGTCGCCATGTTATTTTTTTCTCTATCTCACATCTTGCACGCAAACGAGCATTTAACGAAATGTCTGCGCTAGCATGCAAAAATTATAAGATGTCTAAAGATTGTTTTTGCAAATCAAATTTTTGTATTGACTTCTTTACTAAAGTGCTATGTTGTTGCGAACCTGGATCAGAACATATAACATAACATAGCAATAGCAAAAAATGTGTGCTCTCCTCCATTTTGTAGTAACACTATGAGAAAATCCATGTATACCAACTATTACCAATAATACTCGATCAAAACCATTAGAATTAGTAGAAATTAGATGAGAAAACTACAGATAGTACTTTTTGCAGCTCAACTTTAGATACTTATCACTCATGCATTAAGAAATTCCGATCGTCATAAGTAAGAACGTGTTTATTTTTTTCACACATCTTTCCAAAGCATGCCCAAGCTATTAAATCTAGTTCCAATCTAACTGCAACTAAAAGTTTGCATAATAACAAATTCACGCGTTGAAAGGATCAAGTGATAAGCACTTAGTTAGTTCACTATTATGCAGTCCAGTTGAAAAATGTTTCACATAGCCCGAAAATAAGTCTAGTCAGATTTTCAATGCATGATGCGCCCAAATTAGAATTTTACATTCATATGCGATAACCCCCCACCCCTTTCATTGCATTTATCGATGTTAAACTCAGCAATCTTATGTTTTGAAATATGCATTTTTTCCTTCTCATGTAAACGCGTCTAGAACTTACTAAATCTCAAATCCAATTATCCTCCAATTATCTACTTACCAATCCTCCTCCAGCGATTGCAATTTTCATATTGTCGGATCTCCGAGATTAGAGAACTAGACCGCCTGATATAGAAATTTCTTGCAATCTGTCGCTAGCTACTCAATAGAATCGAAACTTTTATTCAGCATGCAAGATCACTCACTCTCTGACCAAACAACTCCAAGGGTGAGGAACTTTATGCCCACATTGAACACGTCACATGAACATGAAGAATGGAAGAATTAAAAAGACGACAGGATAATATAGATACGGTTGGTTGAGCAGCCAGACAGTTACATAAAACACACATGCATATATGCGTGGTGTGGATGGTAAAACAAATGCGAATGTGGTGTTTTGTACCTAGTTATAGTCAATGTTCCAGTTCCATTAGGCTATGAAAGCTACTTTTTCTACACAGGTCGCTGGAAACTGTAGTAAAACAACTTGCTATGCAGCAGTATCTGGTTTCTGAGCGAAGCTTGTCTTTTTTACTTCCAAGGTTTCATTGCTAGACACTATAGAGATTTTACGCATTACAAAGTGTGCACATTCGGAATTGAATGGCCATACTAAATAAGTTGATGCGTACAGATTGTAGCCTTTTGCCACTGTGATCTTCTTTGACTCGGAGAGCAATTAAGTTTACCTGTGACGCGTTTTCTTTCAAGTGGTTATAATCGGAAATGTACGTGACCAAAGTTCAAAAAGTAATTGATTGATGAAATACGGACATAAAAAATGTAAATACAAGGGTAGAATGTGCGTGCATGAAGGAGCTTACTGTGGGATCAAATTTCGGCTAGTATGCACACAAAAATTGATAACAAAAAGTTCTTCAAATTAAAGGAGGCACACAAAAAGTAAACTTGAAAGTGGAAACCAGACTATTGTGTATCGTGGTTCTCCTGACTTGGATTGGGTGTTAAGAAACCGGCCGGCAGTATCAATGCTTATGCTTACATGCATTAGTATGAAGCATGTTATATTGTAATTAAAAAATAAGATGCAAGCAGAGAAAAATTCGAATGTAACTTCAAAGTATTTATTATTTAGTAATCCTTAATCAAGAATTAGTCGATTATCTCAAAAAAAATGTTAATAAATATGTTTTATTATAGTACATGGTACATTACATACACAAGCATAGTAAGTACAATGACATTACATGATCACATTTACAATACAATTCAGGACGGAAACGGAATGTTTCGTTACAACAAATCATAACATTCATAAGCCACTTTTTTCTTCTAACCCAATGATAATATTCTATGGATAGAAACGGAATCTGTTTATAAGCCCTTATACCTTAAGTACATTTTCTTGAGAACCTTCAAAGAAAATAAGAATAATTGTTCCAACTAGCGTGTTGCATAAAAAACTCACTATTTTTACATATTACATTGGAATGTTGGGACTGAGGAAAAAGAACAAAGTATAGAAAAGCAATTTTCAATAGTGCTGTTGTCACTATGTTATTTATATGCATACATAATTCCTTCAATTGTCAGCAAGATGTAAACGATATTTGAGAGTACCTTCATACATATCCATTCAACTTACAAAATAGGCAAGGTCAGGATAAAAAGTCAAGCTGAATTGCGATGAAAATGTTTTCCATCTAATTGTACATTTTTCTTGATACATTCAAGTTAAAAAAAATCTAACAAGTAGATCTAGGGATACAAAAAGAACAAATTACAACGTATTGGAATTATTATTATCATTTTCAACGATGATAATCTAAGGCCACTTAATGACTTGATTCAGTTTTCTTATAAAAATTTTCTATTATAATCTTTCATTAACTAAAAAATAAAATTCCTAAACATCTACAAAATACTAGAATATTCTGCCCATTAACTAATGTATTGTGAGTACCATTAAATATCGACGCGATCAATTAAGGTACCAATTCGATGTAAATTTTTTTCCAAAATATTAAGCAGGTCAGAAACCACTTTTTAAAATCTTAGTTCAGTTGGAACATGTTGGGGTTTCGTCGTACACATTCGGCAACACCAATTTAGGAAGAGACCCACTCACTATATCACCTACAAACTAATTACTACATATTATGTTTTATGAGGCAAGGGTCTCAGTCATCAATTTACTCATGCAAAAGCAGATATCACGAAAATCCTAATATCATCGTACACTAACTAAACAAATGGAACAAAGTGCGTTGGGTATTCCCGAGCACCGGGGCAAGGAGACGGTATTACATTAACTTTTTCAGATCTGTTTTCATTGACAAAGTCACTGCAATACCGGGTTACTCCGACGCTCATGAATACCCTAAAATGTGAAATTAGAAAAAAACTTGATAATGAGAAATTTGGTTGATGTTAAATAAATTTTGGGTTCGTTTAGCTATATTTTTCTTCCTATCTCGTCTTCTTCTGTGGAAGTTGCGGAGATAAATAGTTGAGTTAGTAAGCCCATAGGTAACCCACACAACACAACTTGACTGATACTAATTGAATACTTCTATCATTCAAATGAAAACGACATTCAACACTTACTGAACGGCTCAAACTTGATCGAGGTTATAGATAAAAATTATATTTCAAGGCAATGACTTTTTCAAATTCACTTCGTTGAGCCAAAACCAAACCCATCTAATTATTACCATATCAATCTAACATTTTACAAACTGACAGTTAGAAACTATAAATTAAAAGCACTTTCTGGGTGTGATGATGCGATAATTTAATACTTATAGTGTAAACTGTTGTTTTCAAACATTTTTCAGTCAAAACTCTACAAAATTACAAAAAAAAACTGGAATTCATATTTACAGAGCATCCAGCCAAAGTTAGTAGCTGCGGAATGACAAAAATTCTAAGAATATCGCAGTAGTTACAAAGGACGGAACATTTTAGAGCTTGGAAACTAATTTTCATGAATATAATGAATCAACTTGGCCGCGTACAGTTATTTTCCTTACACAATGGCTAGTATACACTGCACTGGTTGATTCAGAGGTACAGTATTCTACCATCTTGATCATCATCTGTGGCAGGGGGGTCAAAAAATGTAGAATTTCTATAATTAGGCGACGTTACGGGGGTATTGGGTGTCATAGACACAGGACTACTTCCCGAGCGCCTGTGATTCCCGGCAGGAGCAGAGTAGTCCGCCGCATATCCATTTGTATACGGAGTACGAGTGTCACTATTCAACTCCCGGAAACTACTACTGCTGTTTATATGTCCGGTTCGATTGCTTCGCTCGTAAGAATTACGAGAAGGGGAACCCGAATTTGAATTGGATCCTCCAGAGACATACTGATTTATGGAATTATTTTGTTGTTGCTGCATCTGGTTTCTAGAACCACTACTTTGGTTGGGCAACAACGGCTGACGATCAGAGCTTTGAGATTGTGATCTAGTACCGACTCTAGTCAAACTGGCAGTTCTGCTGGATCCTTCGCTCAGGCGATGAGGAATCATTTGAGAGACGGACTGGGACTGAACGGAAGAGCGTGGAGGTAGACCTCTCACTCCTTGAATATTACCCCCATTGTTATTCGGAGAATTGCCTTCATTAGATTGTGAAGAAAACGATCCCTCTACTTGACTTGGTTTGCTTTTTGAATTAAAAGAAGAGCGGGGAACCGGCTTTGGAGGAATTTCGGGACTGCTAGAATTCGTAGATGATGTTGAGGCAGCTAAGTGAAGCGGTATTTGTTGTTTTCGAGGGCCTAAATTTGCATTTTGACTGTGTTGTGGCAACGAGTTCTGGGACTGGGAGTGAGTCATGGGCCGCCGAGCAGGTATAGCTGAGGTGACCGGTCTGTCTGCATTACTTGCTACAGGGGATGGAGTAGTAGGTGCTAAAAATATAATAAGGCATTTGATTTTCATGTCCTTTAACTTTGATTCAGTTAGTTATTTGGCAGCAAAGATGGACAATGTCTTACCTTGTAAAGATGGACTTATCCCTTGTCTCTGTAAAGCTTCCAATTTTCTGGAAATATAAAGACAGATTTATTAGCTAGCCTTGGAACAGAGGGTACCAGTATGTGAATAACACTTAAATATACACACACAAAAATATACGTGAGTGTTACTTACCGATACAGTTGTTCTCTTTGCTGGTTTATATCCTTTTCTTCCTTCAGCAAAGCTTCTTTCTTCATATTTATCTCTTCTCGTTCCATCATAATCTTGGACTTGTGAGCGTTCATTTCCCTTTGCCACGCCGCTTTCTCGGTCTCAAGTCTATGCTGGGCTTCTCTCAACTCCTCCATCAACTCCACTCGTCTATTTAATTGATGATGTGCTGGACTAAACTGCATGACCATTTGCTTAAACATTTCCCCGCACACGGTTTGCAAGTGGACAAGCATCTATATATTAAATAGAGTAAGCACGTGATACATTTACATTTTTACATAGTACATGAAAACGAAACCACACAATGTGGGAAGTCATGTTAATTAGTACCTGAAGTAAAAGTCGGTTATCACACACTTGAGAATTATCTCCCATGAATCGCTGTTGACTATCAAACCCACCAAAGGTGTCAGCCCGTTTTGGAAGACCGTTTAGCATTCCTGACCCCATGTGTTCACCGGCAGTGCTCGCACTACGATTGATTCCAACACCGCCTCCAGCCGAGTCGAGGTTATGTATCATTCGTTGAACTTCCTATAAGAGGAATTAAAATATTTAAATAAATGAGGCTTGAAGGTAGTTAAAGTTAGAGAAAGAAAGAATTGTGGGTGTACATGACAAGCTGTAGCAATAGAAGACAAGACAGAATCTTTGCCCTCAAAGTGATTCATCATCCACATATTGGGACGTTCTTCACGCATCGAGTCCACGATTCTAGACCGCATAATCAAAAAGTTCATGATCTGCCGATCTTTTTCTTGAAGCTCAGCTATTGAAAACAAAGTAGATAATGAATTATTAAAAAAATTAGCTGCTCGATATAATATTAGGCACATGTTTAAAAAAAGTACCTAGAGCTCGAGTAGGCATTTCACCAAAATCAGAATCTGGATTCAAATAGTCCTCATCATCTGATAAATTCTCCGTTTCCTCTTCAAGTTTTGCTTTTGCATTACTATGACCAAAAACAAATTATGGTCAACCATGTAATGGTCATATTTAATCAGAACACAATAAATTAAAGGATTTTTTATTTTTACCGAATCTTGGACACCCATTCATCTCGATTTGATGGGTTCGTAACATTTAGCTCTATCATCTCTGGATTTTTTGTTTCAGACCCCAGAAACAAAAATAAAGATGAATTCTGGCCAGCCTTTTCGCGCACAATCAAGTTGTTGAGCATAACCATACCCGGCTATAAGGAAGAATAGGACATTAATTAATGCTTCTGAATTTTAGTAAGTCGCACAACAGTGCAATATTTAATAATAACCTACAGGATTCAAAAATTGAAGACGTCCGCTGAGATCTTGTATGAAAACAAGCGAGTCCGTTAAGATTAAAACGTTGCATGGAAATTTAGAATAGCCAACTGCAGCTCCACTCCCCACTACATTGGAGTTTCCAGAATTTAATCTATTCAAATTCAACACGCCTTGGCCATAGAATAACAAACGTCTGGACGGAAGCGCAACTAGGTCGTCTTTACTCTTCCTTTTCTCGTTCATGATTAAATATGACTTAGAATCAATTTTCTGACACAATTCGATCAGCTTCTCCCGTTCTGCTACTCTTTCATTCACTTTGGATATTAAATCTTTCGAACGCACCAAAATGTTTTGCAACTGCTCCTTTTCTTGAGACATGACTGCTGTTTTTAATAACGGATCAAACAGTAGTGGATACTTTGTTATCCTCTGAGCGACCAATAGAAGACATTCCCGAACATTTTTTCGACTTAGTAATGACTGAAATAAAACCAACATTATCATTAAATCGCTTTTGAACAATCACGAACTAACAGAAAGTGATACGAAAAAGAATTCACACCTCTTTATCCCACATTGATACCAAACCAGCAAATTTATGGTCTTTCATCAAATGTCTAAATGTCTCCAACGATTTAGCATGTGAAGCACAAAGAAGACCATACAATCTTATTGTTTGGTGCCACAAGTCGCCACTGAATTGATCTTCTAAAATGTCAACAATGGTATCCACCGGTTGCCCAATATCTCTGAATTTCAGCTGCCTCTCCCTCATACGCCGAAAAAATGCAAAATGAACCTGTGAAATACAAAAATGTCATACTATTTACGATTTATCGACTATACATTTTAAAATCAAATCCAGTGAATCGAGAGATGTTTCTGAAGTAAACAAGGGACAGCTGATAATGTTCTTTAACTTACTTGTAACAGCTCTTTCAGATCTGGAAATAATTGTTTTGCCTGACGGCTAAACCCATGTTTCCTCATATCACGAACAAATAAATGATCCATCAAAGCGAGTGTAAGACAGTGATGCTTCTCGGTCAGTATTAACTCATAGCTAGAAGGAAAGAACAGAACGGAATTCGATAACGTAGGATTCTTTCTCACAATAAATTATAGCGTATAAGTAGGAGTGAAATGGATAACCTGTAGCTAGAAAAATTGAATCTTACATGTGTTCTTGACGCTTGACTTCTTTGTCATCAAGTTTAAGTCTACTCATTACTTCTGGTGGCATTGATAGAGCCCAGCACTCGACATCCGACTCTTGCAAACCTAAAGAGGGATCTCCCAGTGCCTGAGTTCCCAGAGACTCTGGTACCAGCCTGTCGTTTGAATTCATTCTCGGAGCGTGTCTATAATGTTGAACCACGACCGGAGGATGAGAACCAATCGATGGGTTCTTGGATTTGTTTTTACGACGGAAAAAACTTCGTTTACTACTTTGGTGGGGAAGATCAGGCTGAGTTTGTCTTTGGTCCGCTTTGCTTTGCAATCCACTAAAACTTCACAAATATAAAATGGTTAAATTGTTGAACTATACATTAATAAAGTTCTCACTTTGACGTGTAACTCCTTCAAAATCGAATCCAAAATGGTGGAAACCAAAAATAATCTACATGCTATTTTCGAAGAAACAATAAAAATAATGTCCCGAGTTTTTCTAATCGATTGAACATGGATTTTAAACTTTTGAGATTACATACATATCTTTGCCGATTTGAAAAAAAATCTGCTCGAGATAAAAAACAAGGTCATACCTGCAACCAAAGGCCCAGTCGCTACATTAACCACTATGAATAAGATTATACCTAACGTATACATTGGATATAAAAAAATTCTTATCACGAAAAGGATGTTATCTCATAAATCGATTAGGACCACAGAAAAACATGCGGTATATCAATTTTGTTTCCTGTAGATTGACACAGGACGGAAAAAATGAGATACCATGGTTTGTTTGTAAGATTATTAAAATGGATTAAATAACAAAGCTATATTTGAAAAAAAAATCTATATCAGATTGTCCTTCTGTAAATACTGCAATACTATTTCCGCAGCTTTTGTTTGAGATCGATAGCACAAGTAATCAGTATTCTCTGAGAAAATTTTACCATTCGCCAGAAGAAGATGGATCATAGAACTTGACTTACTACTGAGTAACAGAAGGACTGGAAATAGATTTATGCAAATATCCAAGAGTTCCGTTATGTGAGGCACGTAAATTACAGCGGATGAAATCCGAGGAATTTCCTTGTTGCAAGGAATCTCTGGCAATTGTTTTCTCAAGTTTTCCAATAGTTTTTGCAATGCTTCCACCAACAGACGAAATTACACCAATTGTGTTACCATCAACTGTATGGGTGTCGTCATCAGTATGTTTGGAACTTGGAATTTCGGCTCCCAGACTGTTTAAACTTGTACTGAAATATACAAATTGTGGGGGTAAGTGGTCAGAAATGTCAATTACTGCATTGGAGATCCTGAATAGCTGTAGAATATAATTTAAAATTTCTGTCTTGGGAAAAATACTCACCTTCTTCTAACGCTTAGCTGTTTCTTTCCCGGATAATTAAGCACTGTTTCAGGGGTTACTAGAATGGTTGGTCCTGTTTCATTCGACATATACCTAGAACTACATACTGGTAATGGTATTCTCTCTGGTAACAACAGTGATAAGTCAGGGCAAGAGTTGGCTATCGAGGACACTTCAAAATTTACGTCCGCTGTTTCGCTATCTTCATCCTGTCCCTCCAATTTTGGCAAGGTTTGGGATTTTAAACCAGCATACATTTGTTGGTTCATGATATCGAAATTGGCTGAAATATTCTTTAGCAGAAGATGAAAAAAACCTGTGTTCATTGAATATTAAGATGAATTAGTTAACAACACCAGGAAAGTGCCCGAAATAGTAGAAAAACAGCGCTCACGGTATCCAAATCGAACATGAATACATCATCGAGTGTAAAAAGTCACATTATTGCAAACGTCCATCAATTCAATAGCCACAATGATCTCCCTTAGATTCTTCGAACAATCATTCAAACCCTGATTGTTGCTTGAACAACCCACTGGAATGAATACAACTAATCTGTCAGTTTTTTTATAGACCTCACTTCTAAAAGACTTTATTTTCCTATCGGGCAATAAAAAGTGGAGCGAATCAACCAACGAACGTTTTACAGACTCTTCGTAGACTTTTATTTTGAATCTAGATCAGCCGAATGGCAAAGGCACGCCACACGCACAGAATAATATAATGAAAAAGAAATGTCAATCGCATTTGCAATGGCTTATTTTTTTAAATAAATTAACATTCTATTCATAAACACTACTAACTAACTAAAAACCCAAAAACACGGGCTGTTCTCGTTAGTGTGCCTCACTCACTTGATTTTACTCCTTCTCCTTATTGTCATTAGTTTCAGTCATATCGCCATATCGTGTAGCAATTTATTGCAAACCCTATATGTGCAACTATAAGGACAGGTAAAGAAGCCACGTATATGATCCCCCCGTAACTTTTTTTACTTATTACAAATATACTGACTTGCAGCTTTCAGCCTACCTTTCTCACATAGATGAACATGCAACCTGCTTCAATTCAACTCCACTAACGAACTTATTTAGCTGTTTGTGTTGTGTACTCACAGTCACAGTGAGTGTACTGTGTAGTGGTGTAGTGTACCGTACAAGTGCCGTCGTATTAACTTAACCCATCTTATAAAGAGTCTTAAAATTGAACAACTAGACTACTTCCCGTAAGCACTTTTCAAGTTCATCATACCAAAGTCATTCACGTAATGGCCAAAGCAGCGGAGGTGAGGCCAAGTGTTTATGGTACATATGTACATGGTACAACTTGAACGCATGCATTAGCATTACTATGGACTGCGTGTTCTTATTGCCGAGGAATTGCTATCAAATAATATTCATATGCAAAAGAAAAATATAATATTAAGTGGATGAATCACAACAAAGTCTGCCCAAAATATTCGCATATATCATTTGGATACCTAGCTGTAGTTAGCTAGCTGCTTTGTAACCCAACACTCTACCATCATTACAATTTCACAGCAACAAAATGTTTGCATGCAAAGTTATTACTATAGAAGCAAATATTAATATGTTATTATCACATTTAAATGCGCAGCGGCTTGATGATTCGCCAAAAAAAAAATTGTCGACCATATTTACAAATGTATCGATAGTTTTCGCGGTGCATGGACAAGTTAAATATTCAGTTTGTCGGTTTTGTTTGTTTAGCGTTATAACGCAGTAATATATACTATGGTTTAGCTTTATTTCATTATCATTTGATATTCCACTTCATAAGAGGCCCATTCCTCTGTAGACTACATCATACATCAGCGATTTTGCGAAGTAATTTCAATTATTAACATGCATGAACACATTCTGCGTAGCACCCCAAAGGCTGGATTCCACATATTGACAATAAATAAGAAATATGTTATGGGCAGGCATGCATGCATGCATGTAAATATGCAGAATCGGTGTTGGTGTAATGGTTAGGAAATTTAAAATTTGGGGAAATTATTGTTGTGATGTACATAAAAAACCACTTCGTAATCAAGACTGAAATTTTGCTGAAACGTATGATGAGGCGGAAGACAGGTGCCATGTCTCAAATGTCGAAGTCAATACTGTAATTCAACTTGGTCCGTATCAGAATCAGAATCAGAATAATATCAGACAGATAGAAAGCAGCCGTAGCAAAAATGTGCCAAAGTGTTTTATCAAGGGTAGCGTTTTCAGTTCTTGTTGAACCATAGAGAATGCATGAAGAATTTCACCGGGAATGTAAAATTGAACCTTTTGTGTGTACTGTATTAAAAATTAAAAATAAATAATTGCTAGGCAAAGTTGAGACATTTGTGTGCAAACAATAATCATCTTAACTGGTTGACGTTGAGTATTACAATTAGTGTACCTACCCGATTGCTAACCATAAGACAGAAAGACAGATACCGCAAGAGCCATACACGCATAAGTTGTTTTAAAAGTGGATTTCTAGTTGAGGTAAATAAGATTTTTTAGAAATTTTGGCGGTGGCTGAAGGAACTGACTCGTATGACGTTTTATTTTTGAATGCGTGTATTGTATTTTGTTGCAGACATTTCCTTGCATCATTAAAATGTCGATTTTGGCCCGAAGCTCAAATGAAAACTTGGATAAAATTGGAAATAGTGTAAGTGGAGTTAGTCTAGAGAATCATTGGCCTAGTTAAGTGGGTAGTGGGTAGTGGCCAATCTACATGCATAAGCATGAAGATCGGTTCACCAAGCCCAGAGTTACTTTTAGAGCTCTCGCTGTAATTTATCCAATATGCATGTAAGATTCAAGTTTAAAATGGCTGCTTTTATGTTCAGACACCTATGTTTTTTAAGGTGGGAAAAGTTCAGTCAGTAGTTAGTTAGCTAGTAGTAGTCAACCTTAACGCCAAAAATGGTTCTGTAGTACCACCAGGGTCTCCTATACTTTTAAAGTATAATTTCTTTACTGTTGTTTTTTAACTATACACTGAATACACTCTGTCACTATTTTGTAGGTAAAGTGATTTATGCTGGAAGTAATGTAGTATAGATTAGGATGTCTGGTTCCACGTGTTTTCTAGAAAAACAAGACTTGTTCCTCTTGCAGTCGTTCCTTCCAAATTATCTTGTTGCGTTGCAGTAACAACTCTCCCCAACTTTTTGTGTCCTCAAAGGAAGACCAGCAGATATTTGTTGATTTGGTTTTAACACGTTAAATATTTTGAATGTAATTGAATTGAGTTGCAGTTCACAAGGGATAAATTGTCGAGCACGGTTAACTTGAACGCTTTCCTCTATTTTTCTTCTGTTAAGAATATTCTCACTGAATGAAATTCAAATGGGAATGTTTTATTCAACATTCATACACGGTTTGTCGCTGTGTTCCAGTTTCAAAGTGTCTGGGCCCCACCTGCTGAGGAAGTCGTTCAGTTGTATGAAAAATTGACCACAAACCCTACCATCTCGTTAGTATGGAAATGCCCAGGCAGAAGAAGTCAGCTAGAAGAGGAGCAGCCTGCCGAAGTTGTTGAGGCGCCGCAAACTCTAAAAGAGTATAATTTACGATTTTCTCTCAAAACCTTGTTGGGATTGTGACTAAATTGTAATTGCCTGTTGTTGTATTCAGTTCAGTTTTGTTTGTGTATGATTTCATAGGACTGATGTTGCGGATGATTTTGACTTTGAAGAGGAAAGTGCCCCCGTTGCCAAAATAAAGACCTCCTTACCTAAAGGGAGTGCTAAAAAGAAAACGTCCAACTTAGCTGGAATACTCTCGAATATGGAGCGGTGTAGAATGATTGACAAATTGGACTCAACAACTGGAACAGTTACCAAGGATACTGCTAATACCCCTGCAACTAAAGCTTCATAAGACTCCTTCGGACTCTCCATAATATATATGAATATTTTTATATTGTTTTTATAACCCATTATATTATGAACACGAGATATTTTTCTTCCCTGTAGGGTTGCCATCAACTCTGAACTCTGGAGAAAGTGTTTATTGCTTTTTTGAAAATTACTATTTAAAATAAAACTGACTTTTGCAGTGCTTGTTTGAAGAGCACCCAAATGTGACTATGATATGTGTTCGAAAAAACCATGCAAAAATAAGTTTAGGAATAAATGGCAAGTCGGCGTTTCTGTTAAATTGTTTGCTGGTGTGGTGATGTTGTATGTAGTAATGAACTTACTTATAGCAAACAAACATTATTATTATAGGGTATCGCATCGGCATGTAATGCTTCATGGAAGCCTATTAACTGATTCTGCGGTGAAATGAGCATTTATGCCTCGTGATGAAACAAAAATCAATGAATTAGACACCAGTAGATGAAAAAGACCAAACCACTTCGACATATCAATTAATCAATTCATTCGAGCAAAATTCATAACAACGTATGACAGAAATAATCAGAGCAGTTACCAAAATTATGTTGTAATAAATAATTTACTGTTTCGCAAGCAAAACAAAAGTTGCAACAAAACCTTTGACAGTCTGCATTATTAGTATATGATGAACTCAACTCATTCCAAAAGAAAAGTAAAGCGAGACATAGGAAATCATAAATCAAGCATGACGAATGAGTACTGCTTAATTCAATTAACAGTGGTTAAGTACCAGTACGGGCACTCATGCGCACCCATATGAATGTTATAATAGTAATAAAGATAATTGTGTATCATCATTATAGGTATGAATATTTTAGAAAAACTTTACTTTTTCACTGTGCCTTATAGTATGTCTTGATAGACAAAATGAACGACCCTCCACAACTTGGACACAAACTGCATTTCGTTAGTAGTAAATGCTACGCTAATTGTTAGACAGCAAAAAAGCACCCAGTGGACAACATCCTCTCAAAAAGCATTAAAAAAAGAAACGAAAAATACAATTAATTCATAAATTCTACTCCTCTGAACGAGTCAGCCCAACTTGAAATGAAATCCGAATAATGACGCATACAAAAAAAAAGTGAAAAAAACTTAGCAACCCTGGAGACATGTTCTCAAAAAGTTGTATCCTTTTGGTGTGGTTCTCTTCATCTTTGTCGTATATGGATTGGGAAAATTGAACAATTTTTTTACTGATTTTAACTTGAATTTTAACTGGTATGGTCGACGTAACAACAAACAACAACTACTGAAGTAGCAAAAAATACCAAATCATTCTTACAGATTTTACTTAGACAACATAAAATCACTGACTGTTGAGTTAACACAGTAATTAATAAACATTCATTACATAAACAATGGTACCCCGTTTCCTGTTACCAAAGAAGTTACACATTCATCCCAAATCAATAATCGTTGGTTGACGGCGGAATGGCTTTTGGTATTGAATTCTAGCCAGGAACAATTTTGCACAGTTTGCAATCAAAATAGTAATGACCAAGGGGACTACATCGCTTTTTTTTTTTTTGACGATTAGTAAGTTAGTGATACTTACTTTTATACTACTACGGATGTTGGTAATCGCAACTCATTGCTGTTACCCAAATACGACTATTGCCATCGTAAAGTAAGTGAGTAAAATACACTAAAATAAGCATACCAGTAGTATTTCTCACAAAGAACCAAAAAAATCACTACAAATTCAGTCATTTAAACGTCTATATTATCATAATCATAATGGAACATACAGGAAATAAAGCAAACGCAAGTGTATGCTATTAGTGTAACTAATTAATTAATTATCTAGTACACAGATGTAAACGCTATATAATAATGGTTTGAGGTCCCTACTGAAACGTTGAACTACTACTAAGAATTCTTTCATCTTATATGCACAGGAAAACTCCAGAAAATTACCAAAGTTTTCAGTGAAATGTTTACATTTTCAACCAAAGCCAATGATGATTCCTTCATGCCAGTCAAACGTAAGCACAGCACAATTATTATTATTATTATTACGATAGAATTCGACTCAAAAAATGTTATCAAGTAATTTCTAATGTTACATACTTAAATGCATTCATACCTTCAGTCAACTTGTTTCAAGCAAACCATAAGCATCACAACGGAAGTAAATTAGTTCCATTCAAGATTTTTTTTGTTTCTTTTGCCTTTTACCAATCGCCCTAGAAATGGAGACACATACGTCTTTTCTTCGAGACTCAAATAAAAATGCACGTATATTTTCTTCTTCATCAAAATCTCAAAGTTCAACTGAATATATAGTAAGAGGAGTTTTTCAGTTATTAATGGCAGTAGCCCATTAAATGTGCCTTAAAAATCAACTACTAAATTTTAGAGGCACCATTTAATTTGACTACATAAGCTTAGCCAGTACTTTAATTTCATGCTTACATAATCAATATAGAAAATCAAAATGTTCGGAGATGCCAAATTTAAAGAGAAAGAGTCCGAAATGAATTGGAAATAGTAGTGGGAGGGAGTATAAGAAACGAGCCTGAGCTCAAGACTCTATACTCCCCGAAAAACAACATTCTGATGATGATCGAAACTAATTACAAGTTGACTTCATGTTCAGTCAATCACTTTGAGACTCGACTTTTGACTGTTTGCTTCCTCTACAACTAAAACACCTCAAAGATTTCAGGTGAACTTTTGGAAATACTATCAGTTCCCACCAGTACAGAACAAAGTGGTCTACTCAACAACGACAGATAGATAATAATAATAACTAAATCATGGACTTTTTTTAAAAAACACAAGCACGCTATCAGAAACAGTGTCCACAGTGTTCCAGACTTTAAAAAATGCAAACGTCAGCGACATTGTTCTTCTTCTCTTATACACTCTGTTTACATGGCTCAACGCGGGTTGCAACTTATACTTAATAATTTTACATTACTGAATGTAGCTTTTAGAGCTCACCAGACACTCAACACAAAGCAGTGGAAACCATGGTGTTATGGGTACAATATTTGCAATGGGTTCGATGCATAATTGAGAGGATCAGCAAATAGATTTCATGGATTCATAACAAAACAAAAATTAAGGAGTTGGATAGCAAATCATTACAAGGGCTCAGGAATTTGATGGTATTTTACAATACAAAAAATTATAAGATTGACAACACTGGGAATTTTGGTTCCAGGTGCTTAATTGTGAGAGGAATATTTAAGTTTGCATGTGTTGAGATGAAGTAACTAGGAAGGAGTTATGAGACATCTTGGTCCTCTACGTCTTGCAGTGGCTCCTTTTGTTCACTGGTCTCTCCTAAAACAGAAATCAAAAGTAATTGACGCAACTGGCAACTGATTGCTTACATAAAACTAAACTAACCTAAAAACTACTATATATGCATCCACTACCAACGGGTACCGCGGGTATACAAGCAAATGCAACTCATTCCAAAATTTTTTGATTTTACTCTCTAAGTTACAACTAGTAACTAGAAATTCATAAAAAAGACAACTGCTAAACTACTCACATTAAATAGGAACTTAGGAACTTTATATTTTACTATCGTAGTTCTCTGGAAATAAGCGTATTTTTCATACACATCTTGGATGAAAATTACACACACACGTCTACACAGACACATACACAGGGACACATGTACTACGGTTTAAAACTCGCTGTATTTAGCATGCAAAACATTATTTTTCAAAATTTACACAACAGAAGAAAACATTGCCCACTTTTAACTAGTTTGGTAACTAGATAAGAAAAGACTGAGATAGCTAACTGACTGACCTTCATTTACGAATACAGAATAAAAATATAAAGGTAATGTACCTTCGCCCTGCATATCTGAAGTCCACAGAGTGAGATTGTCGCGGAGCAGCTGCATTATTAGAGTAGAGTCCTTGTAACTCTCTTCAGACAAAGTGTCCAATTCGGCAATGGCATCATCAAAGGCTGCCTTGGCGAGACGACATGCTCGCTCCGCGGAGTTCAAGATTTCATAGTAGAAGACTGAGAAATTCAGCGCGAGACCGAGACGGATAGGGTGGGTAGGAGCCAACTCAGACGTGGCAATATCGCTCGCTGCTTTGTACGCTACTAAAGAATTTTCTGCTGCATCTTTACGATCATTAGCTGTAGCAAACTCTGCTAGATACCGATGGTAGTCTCCTTTCCTGTTGGACAAAAACGTCAACACAGTTAGCTCAGTACTAATACTTCATTGTCATTCAAAAAAAATGCTAAAGTTAAATCCATATCTGAACTGGACACTGCATTCGATTTGATCCTAGTGATGCTAATAAAGCTCTATCGTCTCTAAATTATACTTTCCTAATTTATAGCCTGAGTTAAGGTCTCAAAATTTCATTGGCTATTCGCTAAATAGTTCAAAATGTGGTCTATATATTAAATGTCACTTCATGTCATAATATAAAATATGCACACGCCGTGTTATTCTGCGAAGTCAGCAAACAAGATAGATATTATTAGCTTTGGTGCCACCGATCCCATTAACTATCGTAATCAATAATAGAGTAATTTTTCATAGATATTTTAGGAAAACCTATCCTTAGGCTAGGACGCTAGCTTGAATTGAACGCAAACAAATTATGTGAACACTTACATCTTGTAGTAGAACACTTTTGACTCTCCAGTACTAGCGCATGGAATAAGGTGTTTATCCAAAACAGTCAAAATGTCAGAGCAAATTTCCTTAAGTTCCTTTTCAACCTGTGAAGAAATGTTAGCTATGTGTAAAAATTCGTCGACAATAGAATATGGATTGTAGGTTCAAAGCGAAATCGCATAAGCTGAGTGAATTTAAAACATACTTGAGCTCGATACCCACGAATCATTTCCAGCTTTTCCTCACTTCCTTTGCTTTCCTCTTTTTGTTCAATAGAAGAAATGATTCTCCATGATGCACGACGAGCGCCAATTACATTTTTGTATGCAACGGACAATAAGTTACGCTCTTCTACCGTCAACTCCATATCTAAACTGGCCACTTTTTTCATGGCTTCCACCATTTCTGCAATTGAAGCAAATTTTTGGGTTAAAAACATTCTCAAATTTTAGTTTTACACGTTTCATCGATGATCGGCCATCAAATGGTGTTTTTGGATCTAACCGAGATAGATACAAAATGTGCATTCAACAACAAAGCGCGAGTAATGAATAGATGTCATAAATGAATTTTCTTAGTTTACTTTCCCCCAGATTGTCATTAACCAACTCAACATAAGTCACTATATCATCTAACGAACTGTTAGCCTTCATAAAGCTGAAATCAAAACCAATTGGAGAATTGGACAATTAAACTGAGTTTCCAAAATCTTTTACCTAATTTTAAACGAATTACTCTTACCTTTCATAATGTCATTCCACTACTAATCATTCCACTGTGAATTTTTGTAACTGTACTAGCTTAACGAGTGGAATTACTGATAGATATTTTAATCTCATGACGGTGCCCGATTTGCCCATGAGGCATGTGCAGTGCATTTGAAAATGACCAATTGCCTTAACCCAAGTCACCTGATTCAGCAAACTAATTGTTTAATGGAAAGTTTAACCTGTTATCTAAACGAATCGCGTCATTACTGATTATTGCCTTCTGAAAGTGCTTATGAAAACTCTAAAGACTAACCATACCATAATTCATCGACTTGAAAAATATATAGTGTTTTCGATTGAAATGAAAATATTAGACATGCATCGGATGGAAATCTTTGATAATCGAAAATATTAAAATAACTTAATTGATAAAGTTGAGGACCCTTTAAATCACCCTTGATTTAATATCTGTTTCTTAAAGCTCCTAACATTGACATTAGTACTTTCATATCAACGATGCAATGCATAAACTCCTATGGTAAGCTAAAGCTAAGTGAGCAACATTGAGGAATTCGTCCTTAGAAATCATCCAACTCGAAGAGTGCCAAGAAACTAATGAAACGGAAACCTAATTCAGTACATTCCACGATGACATCATTATTTCAACTTTCCCTGTATTCCTTTACAACTTATTTCTTCCACCTAAATAAACTAGCACGACTGTAATAGCAAAGCCAAACTATTCGAAAGGTCATAAAAGGAAAATACTTTTGATTCGAAATTCCATCTCATCGGCGAATAAAATTACCATCACCTGATAGAAATGGGGAAACCATGCGACGAACGCATTCTCGCACTCGCACCTACCCCTACCAGTGGCTTTTTATAAATGAATCATAGCAGAATTAATCTGATTATAGGCGTATAGAAGTAGAGAAGGTGCCAAGTGGCTGTGGCAAGTAAAGTGGCAAATCAGGGAGAGAATAAAAAAGCTGATAATACAATTCCAATTGGAATGTTGGAAACAACTTTTGGAGCACAACATACATGATGTTGATGAGATGGTTGCAAACTTGTGTGAGATGTTAAATAAGCATTATATATAGACAGAGGAGAGGGACACCTGGATGGAATAGTAAGTGAATGTGAATGGAGGGCACAGCCCAAAAAGACGAGACAGACAGGAGGACATAGTGTATCTAGCAACTGCAAGCAATACTACACAAATTCATTGGACTGGGTTGTAGTATAGTATACGGTAGTGAAGTTAGTGCGCATGTTATGCGCATTAATTGCGAAGAGAACGGAAATCCCGATTTCATAACGTAATTTTTGCTCAGAATTCACAACTAGTGACCAAAAATTTCCCTCAAAACTACGACTCATCAACTTGGGGACCACTCTCAATGAACTGGCCGACCGATCCCAGGGTAAAATGACTTTCTTGTGGAAACCGGCTCGAAGAACAAAATTTGATGCCCAAAGTTGCCCAAAAATATTGGAAATCATCCCACTAAAACACTCTTCACTCTCCCACCATCGACACCTTCAAAGAGTCCTTTCAAAACCCTAACTCGACACAACAATTAACTAACCAGACACTAAAAATCCTACGTTTTATCCAACCAAGCAAAAAATCCGACCAATCGACCAACAATCCCCTTCACTTTTCCCCCACCAATTAGCCTTTTACAACTTGTTCCAACCTTACCATCATATCGTTCCGCTTGTTCAGCCAATTTGGCTTTGTAAACGTTGTCTTCACGGTCAGACATTTTCAAAAAATCTGTCACAAGACCAAACTAAATCGATGGAAAACTAGACAAAGTGCACTGACAAGAGAATCTTGGTCGCTCAGGCTTTCCTCACGATGAAAATGGCTGACTGAGTGGGAAAGAGTACTCAACTGTCATACTCACATCAGAGTGCTGCCTCAGCAACCACTTCCGCACCTTATTCTCCTCGCCCCTGGTCCCCTAGTTACTCTTTTGCTCATACACCAGCCCGGCTGCATCACATTCACTTTCATTTTACAGCCACTATACCCACACGGTACGATCGGTATTCGATAGCAGTGTGCCTCTCCTCAACTGCTTTTTACATTTTTCGCTAAACACTGTTTGAGTCATAATGATCATGTCGCCAAATCCGTTCATTGCATTATTATAGGAAAAGGAAATAAGAAATCAAATAAAGTAAATTATGGCACAACTAACCAGGCATTGATTAAATAGATTTCCTTGTTTTAAAAATTTACGTTGCTTTCTAAAATCACAAGTTCGGTTCTGCTGCTCTTGCATTTTTAGTGCTGACAATTAGTTATAGTTTTAGCATTTTAAAACACCAGAAATTTAAAGATAATTTTGTTTGGCTGTGACTTTTTTGTTTAGTTCTAAATTAATGGAATTGGCTTCTATAAAAAATGGACTTTAGTTGAAGAATTTACTCTTCAATTATCAAAATTACTATTACAAGACGGTCAGTGGTTTAGCCTCCGTAACGCATTCTTAATTAAATAAGAGGCACATGGCTACAATACAAAATATAGTCATTTTTTGAAAGTAAAAAAATATTTTTTGAAAGAAAGAAATGAAGAAGATAAAAGTTAGTGTTTTGCGCAAAACCCAACCAGAGAGACAAAGTTATTTATAATTCAACAACGCTTCATTAACTTTTTATAAGCTACTGCAAGTCAAGGTGGTAAAATATATACTCTTCTATGGTGTATATTCTATACCATCCTGACTTGAAGTCAAGTAGCCGATTGCTGATATGAGGCCCCATTTCGTATATAATCCCCATAATATCCATAATACATTTTTTGCGTGTATAATTGAATAAATAGACTTGATTTTATGAAAAAACTTAGATGGATATGTGAAATAAATTTAATTTATTTGCTTGTGAATTCTTTTCAGAGTTATTTATTCACAGAAATAAACAATCAAAGTCAATTTGGTAAAAACCGTCGGGGGAACTATTTTGTATACTAATACGAAAAAATTCACATTGGGTCTGGGTGGCATATTCTAAGATACTGCTACAAAACGTTTATAATGCTAATTATCATTGTAGTAGACATTGGACATCTGATCTGGGACAATAAAATACTATGTTGCCAAATACCACTGTTACCGTGTGGGTATACGATACTCCATCTATCCCGATCTAACTGTATCGCCCAGGTACATCCTTACAATGTCTACTCAAAGTGGTAGCCTTCTGAATTGCCACTACCAGGCCAGCGGCAAGATTTTCATTTTATTGAACTTGAGCCGGTGATTCCCCATGAAGGAGTGAGGCCTACAGTGTTCATTATGTGCTTTTATTTATTTAGGTTTAGTGATTGATATTTTGCTTGCGTTTGAGAATGGAGGGAAAAAAATGAATTTTTGGAAGGCAAAATGTTTTACAAACCTGTCATAATCATATTTTGAGAATAAATAGCTAGGCCTAGGTCTTCGAGACTTTCGTCTGCACAAAATGATTGAGAGGCCTTACTTTGGGTAGTTAAGCAGGCATGTTTATCACATCAAAGTCATATTTGTATGAAATAGCTCAATATTTGCGACAGCCTGGGGAAGCAACGCATACCTTTACTGCATCATCATCGGTACTAGGCAGTGGTATAAAGTAGAATGTATGGGCTACAGGGCTACACGGCTATTTCCACTCACCGTCATACCGTGTCCCCAGCCTCAAACTCTCAACTCTATTTGGTAGGTATGCCGTCGTGTGTGTGTTGGAGTGTCTGCGTCGTTACCTAAGATGTTCATGTTGGATACACATGCAGGCAGGTTTAGTGGCTACTCTATACACATGAAGCGAATATACATAGGTTTTTTTTACTTTGCAAAAGAAAATTCACACGAATCTCAATTCCTAAAACCCAATTTCATCCCACTTTTATATTGTCAGAGTTTGAGAGTGTGCTTTGCTTTTTAGTTTAGAATTGCCTGATTGATTGCATAAAGCATATGCAGGGTTTGGTAGTGCTGCAGCGTCTTGTAAACGAACGTTCGACAGCGGTAAGTAAAACCGACGAACAGTACTTTTTATCGGTTTCACTTACTGCTAGATTTTAGGCAGGGGACGTGTACAATGCACAAGTTTTACAACCTATTGAAATACGCACTCAAGGTCATGATGAATTGTTTTGCTAGCTAATTGTTATTTTTGTTTGTAAATAATGTCCCGGTTTAATTTTATGAAGGCTGCATTTGATATAGGTGCATGAAATGGTTAATAGTTTATTTATCATTATTGGGCGGTGGTTTATTTTGTTTATGCAACTGATGTAACTGGAGGACGTTGGAATTTGAAGTTAATTTAAAGTCAATTTATTCGGTTTGGGACAACTGGGCGGTGCCGGACACATGGTAGATTTTGTCTCATCAGAAAATCAGCACTACACGCTAACATGCATGAACCTTGCCCATGGGCAGCATCACATCATTACATCAACATCAAATCACTCACTGGAGTCTTTGTGGAACATTTTATTTTTTCTAAGTTATCATTCGTACGATACCACTACCTGATAGCAATATTACGCTGATAGCAAACTTGACTCTTGGATGGAACCGACACCGAATTTCGGGTTACTTGGTTATAGCTACATGGCTCTTTTGCGTGGAGATAAATAGCACCAGCTATCTCATCTCCTTTTAAATTTTAACATATAGTTTCGCCAATGCCATGGCCAATAATACAGCTATGTCCAGCAAGCACAACCTTAAAAATTAACAGTCATAGTCACATATGAAACGCATTTGAAATTTACGCCGTAGTACTGATAGCTGACTAAAGCTAATCACTAAATTAATCACTATTTTTAGTGCTCCATTTTAATATGCAATCGCAATGAATAATATCATACGGTGGAGTTTTCAAGGCATTAATGAAGCGTGATTTTTGGTTCACCCAAACATACATTTCGTTTGTTTTTGTAGAATTGCTTTCGTCTTACTCCAAAAACACGAAACATAATATGGAATGCAGGGTGATAAAACCGAGACGAATGAACATAATCCACCATCTATAGCATTTTTAGTTGTACAAGTCAGTCAGTAGATTATTCATTTCTCCCTGTTGTATGTATGCATCCACTACTGTTGTTATGAAGGCAAAAAGAAAATACCCATGAGATGAGATGCGAGAGAGTATCAACATGTTTTTCATGTCAGACAACGGTAAATCCGTCAATACCCGGGTAAAAATGATGTTTCTATATACATGAAATACGCAAGTGGTGGTGCTGGAGCGGAGCATAGGACAAGGAGCTACACAAATTTTCATCACTATACATGACCCCGTAGAAAGGGCTTAGAATTGTGAATTTGGAGTGCGGACAGAGTAATACAGGAGACCTAATGCACATACATATGCACACACATACATAGTTACCATGCTGTAGGTTCAATGTTCACCCGGTTCACCGATTTGTGAAATGCTTCCATGTACAAATGCATGAGTATTACTGACACGTAATACCAGAACCAGACGCTAGCATTCATAACAAAACGTCTCTCACTCAGGTCGTAGTGTGAATTTTACCTAGCGAAATGCCGGCTCGACAGGCAATGCAATCGCAATATTTGGTTTTAAGTTATGCTAGCTTGTTCTCACAAGACTGTTTTTAGGTCCAATTGACAATACACCAAATAAAGTTTGCAATTGAAAGTTTGGTGAAAGTAACTTTATTATGAATTGTATGAAAATTGCCTTTCTTTCACTTTACTGCCAAATTACCAATAATAATGTTGGTAAGTTTGTTTCATTTCACACTTTCAGAGTACCTAGTATATATTTGAAAACAATAATATCTTAAAATTAATAATATTTATCATACCCATATATGATATAATAGGGTCATATTTTCAGCATTACATTTGTCACAGGTCAGACAAGTGGAAAATGCTTTCATACCCTAAAAAGAACTTCTCTTCATCTGCGTGCTAGCAGCAACAGCAGCAAGTCGTACGCAGCAATTTCCTGTACTAATTACTAGTCTGTAAGTAAGTCTGACAGTATTTTGGGAGCACTTTTATCAATCAACATCAGGAAGTAATGTACGTAGCGCACAACAAAAATAGTATACTAGCCCAGTTATTGGTTTCCTTCCAACTTGTTTCACAACTAAAAAAATCTAGATTAAAACCCAACCCAAAAATAAGTTTTATGTTTGAGCTATAGTGTCACATTAACAAATTGGCTAAATATCATTCACTAACTCGATAACGACCAATATAAAAACTATTTTATAAGTTTCAACTACTGAACTCATACTCATTACCAAAACGGACCAACCAATCCATTAGCAAGTAGCTTTTTTTTGACACAAGACAAAGGCTATTAAAAGTTGCTTAACTCACTCATAAATGATAAAATGTAAAATAACAGGTATAATAAGGCAATAAGCGGTTTTACATAAAATTCCAACTTCCATACTTCATGATTATCGCCAACAAACGCCCTGATGCTTTTTCTACTTTTAAAACAATGATACTGGATTAAAAAAAAAAATATTTCGGAATAACATTCATGAACTGGAAACTAAGGATTAATTAGTTGCCCACATATGTTTACAAAAAATACAGCAGGTGAGACAAATGCTCATGACTTGGAGAACTGAGGGACAGACCCGTCAAATACGCTAGTTTGTGGGCATACTGACAAGGAGCAGGGACAGTTACTGTGCCAGACCAATTAAAATACATGTGGCACAATTTGTAAGTGAATCGCTGCATTTTATCTGCATCCAAACCCTGAGAGTCTGTCAGAACGTTGTACGAGGTTGGACTGACGGTTCCTTGTCGTACTTTTTGAGAAATCAGAAAGAAATCGTACCTAAAAAAACAAATCGCGTCATGAATTACTGTGAATAAGCAAACATATAATTCTTACAAAGATTATATGACAAAAGTATTAAATACCTTTCAGGTAGGGTAACTACATCGTCTACAACTGTTCCAGGTTCGGGATTATCCACCCTTCCCGTATCCCGGAAAAACCTGGTATTTATTTTCTTCGTGACGATGATGAACGAAAACCTGGGGATGGCTTTTCCTGCAGAACTGTATGCTGCCTCTAGAGCCGTCTGAATGTTTCATAATGAGTGAGAATTATTAATATATTGCGAAACAAACCAGCAACTGAATACTACTAAATACTTTTCAATGAGGAAATATAAACCCTACGTTTATTTGAGCAAGCTCTGTATTATACACGAACGTAAGTTGACCATCACCTACACCATCTCGGTACATAACAATTCGATCAGGGAGGACGCCATTAACTTTCTTGTATGCGTGCAAACATTCTGTAAATTGGATAAAGGACATTATTAGTCTACATCAATGATGCAAAAGAGAACAAACGACAGACAAATAACAGGCTAAAGATCGATGTGTTATGCTACTATATACACTTGCACTTACTCGCCATATCTGAACACAAGTTTGTACTCAATTCTTCCCTAGAATTATGGAAGCTAATTGTGCTGTAGTATTTGGACAGATGGGAATTAGTTGAAGCAACCATTGCTCCAACGCTGGCATTCTTCCTTTTCCCACAATGATACACATCAAAACCAATGACCATGAGATTCTGCATTTTAAAAAAAATGTAAAAAGGATTAGCATCACAAATATACCCCATCATCTGGCCACCCTGCCTCAGCAAGGCTGAAGAAAAAACCGTTATTAAGGAACAAATCCCTACCTTCAAAGGAACCGAAACTGTCCATGGCTCACCACCAAGTTTGGCATTTACCTGGACAACAACCTTGGTACAGATAGACATAAGTCCACGTGCATTTGTAGCATTTTTGGCCACAAAACATTGGGAAGGTACTATAAAGTAAATAATTGGTGTTCCATTACAAAAAAATAATTAAATTTGTAGTGAGTCGGACTTCTAATACATTTAATACATATATCTGTAAACTTACCTCCATAATCGACGCAACAACGTTTCTTGACCGCAGAGTATATATCCAAAGTATTTTTCGGTAAAACAACAAAAATTAACTGAAGACTTTGTTTGAAATTGGCAACAGCCTGATCAATAGCATTCATATATGACTGGATTCGAGAATCTGGAATCCGAATTCTGCAAGAGAAAATGAAAATAGTCAATATCAACTCCAATCATTCCGTAAAAAATAAGTTATGCAATTTACATCTCTCTGGGAGCTTGGATTTGAAATGCCAGTGGACGCGAGACTTGACTCATACTGCGATAGACTCCTTCTATCGCTTGAGCATCTCTTTGTGGCACAATGATCACCCACACATTAAGCGGAATACAGGACAACAATCTTTCAGCTAAAAATAAAAATGTTTTAAACAATTCAGTATTCATAGCAGATTCTACAAAGCCGATTAGAGTATTATACAACTTACATCGAAACGCAGGAGTCCAATCAGCGTTGACAGATTCAAATGCCTTTCCTCCTCCAAATCGGATGTTTTCATTTCCAATTACCCGAGCTTGAAATTGCACTATGTCACTTTTAAATTGCAATCCCCAGCGATTTAACTCATCTTGGATCTTCAATTTAAAAAAAAGTATAAAGTCAATATCGAATATACTAAAAGTATTAAAAAAGTGCAATATTTGGCATTAAAATTACATCTTGTCCGCTTCTAAGTCGACGCATAAATTGACGAACGCTCTGAATTCTTCGCTCTGGGCCAACATGGAGATGGCTAGTGAGAGCTTTCATGAGCTGAAAATTTGAGCGCATTTCATCCGTCAATCCTGTCATTTGACAAGTTTCTGGTACCAATAAAATAGGACCAGTCATTCCGCGATGCATATCTTTTCTTTTAGGACGAGAAACAAGCATAGGCTGGTCCAAGTCTCTAATTTTGATGCTGTACTTCAGTTGAAAATAATCCACAAATGAAGTCTCCTTTCCACCCATTTCAAAAGTTTTCCTGGGATTCGATGTCCAGTCAATATCATCAATTCTGTAAGTCTTTCGATTGTATGTGGTCATAACAATCGCGCCAATCAACTCTTGGTTGATTCGGGCCTAAAAATGTTGAAAAATCAATGAAACAAAGGCAAATCCCAATTTTCTCCAAGATTACTTAAACAACTATTTCATACCTCTGGATTAGGACCGCCTCTAAAGTGGTTCATCACATTTAAGCAGCTATCAGTACGGAGAACTTTATGCGTGATTTCTACTCCCAGTAAAACATCGTGCTCATGGTGCCGCATAGTTGTTTTGAATCCAGGCCATAACTCCAGTCTATGAGCCTCCAGTCGAATGGCCTCGTGGCGATCATAAAAGTGGCGACCAAGTTCTTCCAATTGCATTGCAGTCAGACATTTTCGAATAATAATGTTGAAAAACTGAATATACATAATGTCCGTCGGACCAAGTTGTGCGACCATCCGTATGGTGATTTCAATCTCTTGTTTCTCTTGTTCTACATCTCGTACCGATATAAGTTTCATGGGCTATAGAATAGGTAAAATAACTGCAATTATATTACATATAATTATACACAATGCATTTTACTAGGAGAGGAGTTTTAACATACATGAGGGTCCAGTTGATGCGCAGTGTACATCGAAGATCCGTCGAACATATATGCACCAAGTGTGTGTTCGTGGGCTCTCACGAGACTTTTCTTAAAAGGCGTCAATGTCTCTTCAGGGACGAAATCCACTCGGTAGTGGTAGATGCACCAATTAGGTCGTTTGTCCAAAACAAAAAAGTTAGCCAACAGGTTGACTGGTTGCCCAGTAGTTCCACGCTTAGAGGTTAGATCTGCTGAACGAGATGGGACCAAGTCATGTACTTCTGTACGGTCGGGTCTTTCTCCACGACCTCGACCCCGGCCTCTTCCACGACCTTCTACAAATGATCCACGATCACCACCACTCCCTCTGTTGCCGTTACGACCTCTTTCCCTGTCCCCGAACCCTCCTCTACCCCGTGCTTCATAACCTCTTCCCCGGCCGTTTCCGTTACCACCCAAATCACCACTTGCGCCGCCATTTTGGCCTCTTCCTCTACCGTTTCCACCGTCGCTGCAGTGGCGATCTCTTTCTATTTTTACTACAACATCCCTACTATGACTCCTTTCTTCAACATGACGGCTCCGGTCCCCGTGGTCCCTACTGTGGCTTCTTTCATCACCGTGGCGGCTCCGGTCACTGTGGTCCCTACTACGACTCCGATGTTCTTCATAACGATTTTGGCCACCATCTCTGCTTCGGCTGGATCCTTCGCCATGTCGTTCCCTTCTTTCACCACTGTCTCTTCGCTCTTCTCCATCGATTCTCAAACGTTTGGAGCTGCTATCTACACAAGGTAAGAATCGAGTCAATCCAGTTAACATTAAGTAAGTGTAAGTAAGTAAGATGAGCATTTTATCTTGCTCTTCAAATGAATCAACGAATCAAGGAATTATGCAAAATATATTAGGTTCAAGCGTACGCACACCATGTAAATATAAAACATTGCACACATGACGAGAAAAGTGAATACACTGCAGGCATCATACGCATATTCAAATGAGTTTGGGCAGTGCTTTCAAATTCAAAAGATTAGTGAAGACTTTACTTTTGATTTTATTGGATTGAGTTAATGACTTACGGCCTCTTTCTCGCTCTCTACCCCGATCCCTTGAATGATCACGATCGCTCATGTCTCACACTATACTAGTCCAGAAAATTTGAATTTAAAACGCTGGATCGATAATATCGATTCGATATTCACCATAAGGTTGGATGAATAACTTCCTTCAAGTTTAAGTTTTGGTTAAGAATGACTTGAAAACCCCTAGAACTTTATTCCATCGGAATATAGAGATCATAAGATCAAGTGAGCTTTGTAACACGAAGCTGGGACCAGATAGGGAATCTACCAGTGGTAGATTACTGGTAGTATACTACCACTTCATATTTCAATTTGGCTGTCAAATAATCCCCGAAATTAAATCACCGCTGACAGTATTTGGCAACAGTCAAGTAAATAACTTCTTAACTTCTTATTTGGCTTTCAGCTGCTAGGAACCAACTTAACTACTAAAAACACACTGCGCCCGTATTCAGTCCAGTCCAGTTTAGTTAAAAATTATGAGAAGTAACCGAATAAAAAACAAGATTTGTGTGCAAAAAACTTGTTCCAAGTGAACCTTTTCAGTTTAACCTCCAAAAATATACTTCATGCACAAAAAGACAGCGGTGGTAGTACGTTTTAGAGGAGAGAGCGGTTCTCCACTTTAAGAGAAGAGGTAAAGGTAAACCTAGCTAGCGTTGCAACCTTAGCGACAGCCACGCCACACTGTCACACTTTATATGGTCAGGCCACTTGGGCTAAAAGCAGTCAGTATTATATCTTCTGCAGTGCTCGATTCTCACGCATGCATGCTTAACACGTTGTTTAACAGTAGGCATAAAAGTAGCCCTCAAGTTATTAACCAAAACAATGCATGTTTGTTAAAATGCAGTATCAAGTTAATCAGAGTGCATTTGGGAAGGAGGTAGGTAAAAATTGGTACTTGGGTAGTCCACAAAAATAGATCAAATGTGCGTGAGCTGTATCAACACCGTAGAAATATATACTATAATACATTTACAGATTTGTGCACAACTTTTACAATGGGGAGAGATAACCACAGGCTATATACCAGGCTGTGCTTATACTATGTTGAGTAGCGCATTGACCCTTTGACTGCTTAGGTGCTGGAGATGAGACCACAAAACCTGTACATTAATTTATTTGGATGCTTTACTGATGAGAATGAGTTATAGATTTGGAAAATTAAAAGTTACAGGTAGAGTACAGGGGCGAAGTAAGAAATGGTATGTTATTCGTCTGAAATTTAATGTGATTGTTTCTTCGCATAAAAATAGTATATGCTCAGTAATTTTAGTTAGTTTGAAAAATAAATTAAATTTTTCTTATCGGGATTAACTTAATTTCTTTTCACGTCTGCTTGCCAATGCAGACTTTATTCAGATGAAACAAGGTTTCTACTAGAGCTCAAATCCTGTTTTGTACTGATTTGTTTTATTCTGAACGGAAGGTTGAAAAAAACTGGAAATATGTGCATGCATGCGGAACTGTACGCGCACCATCTGAAGATTTCACTTTATTGCAGGGTCTCAAAGACGGCGACGGACGACTTTGTATTTAGCATATAACTAGATATTATATATGATAGAGTATTTAAACAACAATATTAGATGCACTGTACGCAGTAGGCTTAGCCTACACGTAAAATAAATTCTAAGTTCTAGCTGAATTTCTAGTTTCTAAGTGTATTTTTAAGCCTGGATTGCCAGAGGGCACAGTAAGAAAATATTTTAAGACAGGTTTTCACTATGTTGGCTATCACACGTGTCGAAGGCAAACCCTAAGTAAGCTACTGTTTACTTCTTTTTATTACACTAAGGGAATAATGAATTGCACCAAAGAAATTAAAAAAGGCACATCATAAAAGTTTTTTTTCCCTGTCAGTTTCATTACTTTGTTACAAAAACACTAAACAGTGTTACTTGACGATTCTGTTTTCAAACCCCTGTTCATCCAGAAGGCTAAAATTCATATCAGTCAGAGAAATATATTCACCCCAAATATTTTGAGATTCTACATGATTTTCACTTGTTAAACCTTCACATTGTCGTTGTCAGTAAAGCGATTAAGGCAATGTAATTACAAGCCTCAAGATGCCCGAAAGCATATAAGCTTCACAAATTATTGACACTATACATAATATATTAATGCGGTAATAAGGCAACATTAAGGGTATTCACGAGCGCCGGGGTAACGGGGTATTAGGGATTAGGGTAACTTTTTGCAATGTATTTAGATGGAGAAAAGTTACCCTAATACCCTTATACCCCGTTACCCCGGCGCTCGTGAATACCCTTATTATGTATTTAAGCTGTGTAGCTGTGCTGTACTGGATAAACCAAGAATTTTTCTCGTTCATGAAAGCGTTATTAAATGTTAAAGCGAAACAATGTTCTATTCCACTTTAATACAGTGCATAGAAAAATGTGCTGACAGTGGAACAAAGTTTCACCATATTACTTTCAATCTGAACATCGTCTGGCATCTGACCTATATGATAACAGTTTCAGCTGCGTCTTCATTTTTGCATCATAAAAGTGTTTTAAAATCATGCCGTACATTTCTAGTTACTACTATTAGTGCATTATAAAAACCTACTTTACTTAACTTAAGTTAATGAGTGATGTAGCCAGTAAAGTGGCAGGAATAGGGGACTAACTAACTGAATAACTTCTTTGTCCAAACTGGGTCAAGTCATGGGAATTACACAGTTTGAGTTTAAAGGTTTGGGACAAGACTTTTTCTAGTCATAAATATCAAACTATGATATCCATTTTAGTTGAACATTTGAGAACCTTTGCTAATTCACCCTCACAATGTAGCCCGCCCCCGCAACGTGTCCAAGAGCCATTTCTTGAAAATGGACACAAAATCTTCCTACAACCCTAAAGTATGCACCCCCAAAATAGTGTAATCCTATGCGGCCGTTGAGCTTCACAATAGCAACATTCGTGAAAAAAAAATGACATGGAGTTAAATAAGGGAAAAATTAATAATGAGGGGGTAAGGGCCTTGTATTCACTGAATTTTTACGTGTTTTTTTCCGCAAGATTCCGCAGGCGTAAGGAAGACTTTTAATGTATTTTCAAGAAACTACGAACGTTGTAAAATTGCTTACGAACATATTGCGGACATACATTGTCAGCTAGTCAGTTTTCCATCAATTTTCTCATTATTTTCCCACATATTATGTACAAATGTTCACTTAGTGTGCTATTGTATGCATTGCACAGCTATTGGTCTCATTTCTCAGAATTTTCATGTAATATGACTAAAAAAGCGCACACATTTCTCCTCATGTTTCAGGACCTGCTACTTAAGATGTTACCATAAGGCTTTTTATGGCTTTAAATGGTTACAAGTGCTACATTTCAAACACTTACTTTCATGCAATAAGGTTTGTGTTGGGTATTAGCCATATTTGTGTGAATTGTGTATGTGACTTTCATAAAAGTTTTACATGCTCTCAAACATATTACAGGGCTCTAGCTTTGTCCCAAAGTCATGGAATACTCAAGCTATAAAAAAACGTTTCAAATTTTTCATATGAATCTAAAAAAAAACATTGTGGAGAGTACCAGGCTATGAAACTACAACGCCACATTAGAGAGTATGATACTTTTCACAAAACATAGCTCGAATAGAAGTTTTCTTTAGTAAACAGCGGCTAGCTTTTGAATACGGAATTCTAGCATAAACGTACGTGCGTATGTCTTGTACGATACCATACAAGCCATTTTGTAATGCAGTGGAGAATAGTAATTTCAGATAACTTTTATTTCTTATTTTAGGTAGTTTAATTTTTTTTAGTTAGGGTTGCTAATGCTCTGTATAATAATTCAAATTCTCTACAATCGGAAATAGTAACGTGTAGTTTAGTGTACTAAATCTGCCTTCTTTGTCATGCATATTTCAAAAATACTATTGTTGAAAATAACATTGCTTACAATTACATAGTTAATTGTTTAAGCAAAACAAAAGCACTAAGAGCATTTGCTGTTGCATTGTTCAATTATTATGTCGGATTCAAATTGTAGTTTTTAGATTACATGTTTTTTGTTATATGTAATGCCAACTTAAATATTACAAGATGAGTCATGCTGGAATCTATAAGCATTGAATGCGAACGAAATGCTTTTAAAACCCTTACTCCTTAAGGGATTGTAAATGACGTTGAATGAGCAATATCTCAAATTATTTAATCTGCTCAAGACGAACCCATATTTCTATTTCAATCGCGTATTTCCCAAAAACTGCTAATAAAACTTAATACTAAGATAAGAAACTTAAAATATAATTTTTAGGACACATGCATATGCATGCGTAAATATAAAACGAATATTATCGAATTGATCATTAATATATATAGAAAAAAACGAATCTATGCATTTTGGAATTAATATGAAAAAATTCTGTTGATGCCTGGTAATAAGATAGTTATGATAATGCCACCAACAAGGCATGCATAACAAGCATGCACAAAATTTGGAAACATGTCACATTACCGGACAAATATCCTTCAGGATTTGGACTCATAGGCTCCGGCTCAGACTCTAAATCTTCTCTGTTAATTCCTCCTTGAACAAAAGTTGTGCTCCTTCCACGACCACGGGCCGGTCGTCCTCGTCCTCCATTGTCCATTGTACAATTCGTTGGAAGATCTAAATTCGCTAATCCACAGAGCAAGCTTCTTGGATGCTTTTACACTTGTTTCCTTCAGCTTTTTTCCAGCTTGTAGTTACCAGCTTAAAATTAATCACCGAGTTAAAAAAATTAAAGCGAGTCGCAAAAATTGCGACTTTATTAATCTAAGCCAAGGGATGCTCCCTTTCGACATCTATGTTTGTTAACTGCTACAGTTTAACTGAACAAACAATCGTTTACAACATTCCTATTTTCAGTAGAAAGCCGATGAATAAAAAAAGCCGGACCGTTGTAGTTTTTGACTTCATAAATCCCCCAGAAATAATAGATAAACATAACACTCTCTCAGATTCTTTGTGTGTATTCCTTTTTTTCTTTTGGAATTAGCATTGGACCATTTCGGTGCTCTAAACAGAGGCTACCAATTATGAACTGGGTGATAATACAAAACTTTGGCTCCATATCCAGTTGTTGTGTAATAAATTTGCATATTTAAATGGACGGAGTATGTTTTGGTATCGTCACGGGCTCACTATATTTTTTGTTAAACAAAACAAAGTAAAAGTGATGGAGATGGAACAACAGGTGCCAGCCGTGCATGCATCGTGAAAAGTTTCTTGATAGATTTGCATGTGAATCCAATTTGTGACTAAAGGTTTTGTGAACAGTTGAAAATTATAAATACCCTTCAATAAGACATTAGTATACCAACAGCACACAAAAGTAACTGAAATTTCGGACAATAGGAGATGCTATTTACATATTAGATTACTGTCAAATTGTAAGGTTTTGGTATGAGCAAATAATGCTATGATTGCTCTGCAAGCCATATATATTTTGGAGTCCCTATTCGCTTTTGTATGTTAGTGACATGCTAGAATAAACATTTGATTCCTTTGGCATTGTCTTAATAGTTACCTTTATTTATTATTTTTAATGCATTTTAATGTTCTGAAGGCCGCGGACTCAATTGTTGTGAAAAAAAATTCATTTGTTTCCCTTTTTGCAATTTTAGGATAATGTAATAAATGGGATTTGTCATTCAATATGGAACCAGGAAGTTAAACAGTCTTCTTCATAACATTTCAAAAAATAGCGTAGTTATTATAAGGGGAAAATATGGAGCATCTTTTTAACAAAGTGAAACTAAATCTGCTTACAAATATTCAAGAATTTTTATAGGACTCGCTTAGTTGGCAACTATTAAAAGTATAATAAATGCTAAATGTGATATATTTGCGAAAATCAAACATGAACGTGTTTTCACAATCACAATCTTGTGCATTTTATGATAAATTTTATGCATAAATCAAAGCATTTGTTTAGAATATGAACTGCGTGCACAATATGCAAAATTATAGCACACATACAGGGTAGAGCAAGATTTTGTAGACACTTCTTTGAGTGCCTGTGTGAGAAATCACGGGTTTTGAGAATCAGTTTAATGCATGGGAAAGGCTATGCGTTTTACGTTGTATGTAGTTCACAAACGTACATGAACATTTAAAAAGCCAAACTGCATAAACAGAGAGTTGGATTGTCAAAACGGTGGTGGAGAGGTCTCTCCCAACCAAATCCAAATACAAGTCCTTAATCATAGGCGGAATCGTTTGTTATAAGTCTGTCAATGCGACAAAAAATTTCAAAGATTGTTCATCCTCAACATCCCTTGGAAATTTGAAAAGTTAACATTCCAGGGTAAAATTGTTTTTCCACATCCGTTCATCCGTCCATCAAAAGTTCATGTAGGCTGTGTACAAACTATATAGACGATGTAGACATTTTTGCATACCAACATTAGTTTGAAAACATTTCATCTGCTGAATTTACTTACAGCGACCAGAAAAAATTTCCACCAAATCTGGCCCCATCCTGTAAGCATATCAAATGAAGAAGTATAGAAATAACGTAGATAAGGTTAGCCTACACATGAGACAAGATTGCAGCATGCATATTTTTGGAGAATATTGTCTGCTAATGCATCCTGCTGAACTTTAGATCGGTTGTAATAGCAACTTTAAGGTCATGTCGTAAAGACAGATACTGAGGATCAATTATTATTATTGATTATACATTCGTTCATAGGCTTAATGGATGATTTAAAGACTGAATTTGGAACTCTGATAAAGCTTCGTATGCGTCAACAAAATTGGTCTTGTTACTTTAAAGTCGCAGTACAACTTCATGCACAGCATAGCAAATTCTAGGAAAAGCTGTCACTTGATTCTTTAATGGTTCTCGTATTTCAAAAACATCCATTTCAGCATGGAGTTCATATGAATTTGAGCAAGCATTATGTGAACAAGCCTTTTCATGCTCTCGCTCAGCAAATAATTCGGACTGATAGATTACAACGAGTCACGGTCATTATAAACCTGAATTGGATAAAATGAATAATTATAATTCGACGTCATCTCTACAGCATAGTTGTGCGTACTAAACGCTACAACTACCAAGCATGCATGTAAGAATTCACTAATGCTTACACCAAATCAGAAAGCAAAAGCCAAGCAATATTTATTACCCCCTTTTTTAAATCGTGACATGGAATATGCAATATCATTATGCAGTCACAAAAAAGTTTAATGTCAACAATCACTTGAAAGCTATGGACAGTTTTCTTAACTAACTTATTCATAAATCACGAAGAATTACAGCTTTGAAATCCATAATACAAATACATGACGCTTTGGAGAGAATATACATTGTTATTACTCACTATACTCAAAGTTATTACCGAATTGTGATACAATTATAATTGCCAAGCACCAATAACCCCCTTCCCAAACTCCGGAAATGATTCATGAAAGCTACGAAAAAATTCAAGCCATACAGCTAGTAATCTATTTATTAGTGATTCCAAAAGATCTTCCAGCATATCTGCACACCATCAATGCACTCACAACGCACACTAAGCCGGCAGGCATGAAATGGCCGGAATGATAAAAACGAGTTCCCATCACACCTAAGCAAAATTCAGAGGCAAGATTAACCAAAATTTCTTCAAACATGGTTGATTCCTATCAGTTGATTTTAAAAATTACCAGCTAGGATAGCACTTGCTCCTAATCCTACTGAGAAGTTATTTGGATCGTTTGATGTCTGGTATGCGCCATAAGCCAAAACAGCTCCGAAAATAAGACCCATTCCCAGAGAAGTTGTACTTCCTGTGTTAAAACCGTAATATAGTAATATACTTCTATGACTATGGTTAAATAAAACACATGATAAATGAGACTAATTACAGACAACAAAAGACAAAGTAAGACAGCTGCTGCTGCAATGACTAGGTAATCTTGCACGGACAGAGTTTTACATACCTGCTTTAAAATAGCCCATAAGGCCTCCTCCGGCCACGAAAGCAGAATATCCATATGACAGATAATCAAGTCCCATTTTTAGATTTTAGATTATAATCTGAGAAAAGCAAATAAGACCAGACTTGTTTTAGCACAATGCTTGTGGTGCCCAAATTTCAAGTATTTTTTCCATTGATTGCATCTGAAAAAGCTTTGTTGTTCCTACAGATATAGTTGATAATAAGTTATGGTATAGTTTCGCTCTGGTAGCGAATTTAAATTGTTAAATGTGACTATAGAATACAATTTCAAATAGTTTGAACGCCGACTGACAGCATCACACGAAATATCGCTATTGTTTTGAAGAAATGCAAGTCCACATCCTCATGAAATCGTGTACCTCGGGCCTCATACTGAGGCATTTGCATTTGTGTAAAAAAATATCTTATGAAAAATTTCGTTTGCAAAATTTGACACCATTATAGGCCTCTAAATATGTTACACACAAAATGCTTAGTTAGGTTAGTTTCGTAAACTAAAAATGTATGGGATACATTTTTCTGGTTCGTTTAGTGTCATAGATTTAACGGCGACAATACAGTAGGAGATAATAATGTTTTTTTCAAGGTATGGTTATTTTTATCTGCGCGGTGAAAAGATTATTTATACCTTTGTTGTGACTAAACCGATTTAACATGTTTCATGCAAGCCAATGTGGACTATATTTTAGTGATCGCGAATGACATGAGGATTGATTCCTTTTTCAAAATTTAGGATAGTAGGATTAATTGTTCTTTTTAACCTGTGTTCTGAAGTCGGCAAAGATTTTTCACGGTTCCAATCCAATGGAATATATAAATGGAGCGCGTTTTAAGCTGCTTCGTATTTTTGTTTTGTAGACTAATAACAGCAAAAAACAATCGTGTTTTTTACCAGAAAAACAAGATTATGGTTTAGTAGGATGTGGATGTCAAGTTCAAATTTCATGCGCTGCAATGAAATAAATAAACTATTTTTGTTCAAGCTATCAGTTTCGCGGTATAAAGAAAAATAGGACAGAGCATGTCAGCCGACTTTTTAAGACCGGGACCTGCACAATTTTGAAATACAAGAAAGCTAAATAAGTAAAATTGTTAACTAAGTGTTAAATTAATATTGGTTGTTGGCTATAAACACAAACCATAAACTGTAGTTGTTAGTCAAAGAGTTTTGGCCGGTTTAGTTGTGCATTTCCTGTTTCCTTTCGATTTCCAGAGTTGTCAATCGTTGTTTACTAAAGAAGTTAATTCTTGGCATTCTTTTACCATTTCCAGAATTCCTCTCTGACTGCATGTATTGGCTGTTTCACACGTTATACACTGAGACTGCTGTATCTGCTATGAAAATAACTTAATGTATAAGTAACTTACTTAGTCCCGCAAAAACGGCTCAGTCATTTTTAAAAATCACTTTGAAAAAAAAAAAATAGCTGTTTATAATGGTTTAATTTTTTCGAAATTTATTTTCAATGGTTTACATCAGTCCCAATACACACAGGCCATCCTACATTAATATTTTGCACACTTGCCCACTATATATTTGAGTGGCTGAAAAATTTTGAACGGGGTTTGTGCTTGTGATAGATAGGAGGAACAGCCATCTCTATACGTGCGGCGTGAGACGATCAACGCTGTCAATATTCCACCCATCCGCGTTTAGCTGGAGCAAGTACAGTTTTTTGTGAGCACTATGAAGTTAGCAGGAGGCTGAGGCAGGACCACGCTGATTTAACACATATTTTGACCGGGTTGCTACAAAAAAATCTGGGGAGATGTCTATCCCGTACGAAATTCCCAATTGGTAATGGCGACTCTTATAATCTCATTTCTTTAACTTGGTAAATAAGTTACTGCCCAACGGGCCATGTCATACGTTACATTGTTTTTAGAATGACAAATTGCCACGGGCTTTGATAGATTAAAGGGAAATCGAGAGAAGAGCTAAACGGCAATCTTAAAAACCGGTGAGTCGATGTGTATTAATTGTGTCATTTAATTTGTTTAGGGCGTCAAAACCTCCTTCAGGTCTCCATTTGGATGTAATGAAAGGAGACAAACTTATTCAGGTACAATACATACAGATTTAGTTTTATGCGAGCTAGTTTACTTGCTTGCTTGCAGTGTTTATACTATAGCTTTAACCTGTAATCTTCGTTTTACAGAAATTGATGATTGATCAGAAAAAATGCTATTTATTTGGTCGGAATCCCCAGCAAAATGACTTTTGTATCGATCATGCATCGTGTTCTAGAATCCATGCCATTTTAATTTACCATAAACATCTGGAGCGTGCATTTCTAGTGGACTTGGGTAGCAGTAAGTCACTTACAAGAAAAATTTTAATTCCCATATTTTGTTAGGTTGTTAAATTTGGATTTTTTTGGTGTTCTATAGCGCATGGAACCTATATTGGTAGCATGAGACTGGAGTCAAATAAACCCACCCAGCTTCCTATTGACAGCATGTTTCACTTTGGTGCCTCAACCCGAATATACGCTATCCGAGAGAAGCCCCCTACTGTTGTCCCTCGACCAATTATGGAAGAACTAGAAAAATCTGCTACTGACAGCGAAGGGGCTTTACTAGGCCTTCCAGAAACGGATTCAGAACTAGACGTAAGAACTTACTTTGCATGGTAATCGTTATGTGGATAGAAAAGGATTCAAGCAATATTGATTGAAATACATTGCCTCTGATTGCAGAACCTGACGGAGTTCAATACAGCTCATAACAGAAGAATATCTATGCTAGGCATTCCCGATGAGGATCAAAGACTGAAGAATCGTAAAAGGAAGAAAAAATCTGTCTCTTTCAATGATGAGGAAGAAGTAATTAATCCGGAAGATATTGATCCTTCAATAGGACGTTTCCGTAATCTGGTCCAAACTACAATTATTCCTACATCGAAGGTACTGTCATAGCTTCTCCATACTTTAAAAAGGAAATAATTATTTAATTACAATTACTATTTATAAACCACTGTTCCGTTTACAGAAACCAAAGCTTGACTCAGGACTGATCCCTCATAGCACCAATGTAAAACATCATTTGGTACCACGGTCAATCAATAAGTTATATGATGACCTACCTGAAACGTCAGGTTCCGCTGTAACTACTTCATTTTCCTCCTCCCTTTCCTTCAAATTGGGACTGCCACTGCCGAACCCGGCGCCTGACATAGAACCCTTAGTGGAAGAAATGAAGGCTCCTATTATTGCTCCTCCTACAGTTTCTGCCATGGACCTCCGAGACGAGCCTCGCAAGAAAAAGTATGCAAAGGAGGCTTGGCCAGGCAAAAAGCATGGGTCTTCAAATCTCCTTGTATAACTTCTAGTTTATTTAACTTACGATTATGAGCACAACCTTTCTATTACCTATAGCTCTAGTGTGTATAGTTGGTATACTACTTTCAGTTGACACTGTGACACCCAACCTCTTTGTTCACAATAATTATAGATGCAGTAATAATTTTGGTTTTTGTAGAACTTTTGTAGACTTGTTTAGCTGTCTTAAGCAATATACTGATTTTTAAACTGATATAGATATTCACTACTATTCACATGGTCACATGTGTGTCTTAAGTGTAAAAGAAAAATGAGAGTCGAGATAATATGCTTCTTACCGACTTATAATGATATCGGAATTTTTCCAGAAAATAAACATCAAATTCTGTATTAAAGGCTGCTTTATTCACTCACATTTTCAACGCTCTACAACTCGAGCAAACAACTGCCACAATTATACAAGTACACTCTGTTTCCATGAATATAGTTAGCACGCGATTAATGAAATACAAAAATATTTTTACTTTATGCATTCCTGAGTTTTGAAAAAGTTGAAGAAAAAGTTCCTATAATTACAAAAACACCAACTAAAAAATTTTCCCAACCCGTTCCTCCTCTTTGATTTGGGCGAAAGTTGGCAAAATTACTTTATTTGAGTCTCATTAAGACCATGCAACTGTTCCAACACTAAAAGTTTGCACTCACACACAAGTAAAAAAAAAACGCATGGCAATATCTTTCGTTTGATATTTTCCAATCTCATTTTCCATAAAAAATCCGCATAATCTTCACTTTTGCAGAGTCCTAAAAGGGTTCAGTTTCAGACGAACCATAAGGAAACAGGATTGGGGAGGACAGAGACTACTATAATAGAACGTATAATATAGCACTTGCATTAAATAGGAGATTTTCTCATCTTTTGCAGCAGTACGGATCTGTCACTTGTAAGATAAGACACGGTTTACGGTTTCAAAACGTTTCTCTACAAGGAGTCCCTGAACGTTTCACTCGTATTGTCCGAGTCTTCGTAAAGATGTCTGTTGGAACTGGATCGAGACTCATTGCGACGGGATTTGATCTTCTTAGAGAGGAAATGAAGACTAATGGCGGCAATAATAACGGAGAGTATTTGCACAGAGAACAGGGAGGCAAGTACAGAAATCCAGATGTAGTTATGAGTTGACATCCATGTCTTAATTTCTGCGTTGCAGCTCGCCTACATGATCGAGAAAGTTTCAGTTTAACTGTGAAAATCTTGTCAACAATACTTAAATCAAGCTTAAACAAAGTTTCTAATGAAATCTAGTTGCTAACTTGTCTATGAATTACGCGATCGTCATTATCAGCTAGATAGCATATATAATAGTTTATCGTTACGTTTTGTCAGCACAATAAGATTTTACCTACAGAATCGTGCATAATAGAAACAATGGATATGCAATCCATTTATTTCGAAGATTTAGCTGCTAATCTATAAGAAAATTTTTCAGAGAATCATAAGAGACGTGAAAGTCCATGATAATTAAACATCCTTGCTCTTTGTAATAATCATATGATCTTGGATACTAAAAGTTGAGAGCTACCATAGTAGTCCTTGAAAATCAAGACTTCATATTTTCCTATGTAACATGGTAGAAACGCAACATAAAGCATGTGTATTACACTGCTTTACAAACAAGCACGCAAAATTTTCTGATTTCCTAAATACCATCTTCCCTGTGTGTAGTAAGTATGCATGATGCGTGGGAAAAAGTGTGCACTACTGCGAACGAAATTAAAAGTTGACATGGATTACTCACTCACTCGCCCACAAACTAGAAATTACGTATTAACACAAGATAAAAAAACGACTATGGTTTGCATGCTCCTTGTATTTAAAAATCACGTTTTATTTTAACTGAATGATCCCATACATGCAACTAGAGTTGATTGTTTTACAATCCATAAAAGAAAAGATTGTCACTATCTAGTAAACAGTGCATTACAAACACGTTCTAATGCATCTCTTGAGTCTAGTCCCTGGTTGAACAACATGCTGACTACCCAGTTCGCATACACACAGACACACACCTAATGACTTACGACACACAAAATTTAATCCAGTTTACAAGAATAATGCTCGTCCACAATGCTACTAACAATGGAACGTAAATCCTCTTTTTTTTTATTCCAAACAGGAAAGGCATTCAGCTTGACTTGGCAGGAAGTAAAATGAAAGTTTTCTCACAAATGAAATAGAAAACTGCATGCTTACTACATGTGTGTGTTTAGTGGTAGCACAAGCATGCACTAATATTATTATTGATGTCACATAAAAGGTAATAAAAAATTATCTCCCTTATGAAGCCAGCCTCAAGTCTAATATGGTCTTCATCTTCCATATAGTTACTTCTTCATAAAATAAGTACGCTTAGTAAAAAAAATTCTGCCTCAGAGTGTACTGCAACTCATGCAATGCGGTAAATCTGTATACACACAGTAGTACATGTTCACACTCACTGACATAGTTTATCGTTTGTCATCCTCATGCTTTTACTCATGTATCTATCATAATTGTCATGACATACAATCATCCACATGACTAACTTTTAGTTTCCATTTCACTGCCGCAGTGTCGATAAGAATTTTGAGGTTTCAAACAAGTCATCAAAGTGACATGTACACATATATAAAACACTGACATATAGTTAGTTAGTTAGTAAGTTAGTAAGTGGTTGCAATTTTCAACAATGTAGACTGATTAACTTTCAATCTAGTCAGTCAACTAAAACCACATGATGAAAAACAAATTGCATGAATGGGCCTGACATTTCAGAAGGAATAGTAATGAGAAACAAGCTGTACCGTTTTCAATCTTTTTACTCCTTCTTCATTTCTCTCGTAGCAGGAGGGGTCGATATGATAATTGTTGTCAGCGAATTCTCGGGGTCCGTTGAATCCGCAGCAATATAACTAAGAAGTAAATAGGACATGCATATTAAAATCTAACCAACTATAAGCTTAGTCATTCATTTACAAGCAATTGATTCTCTTTAATTGGACTAACAAAAGTAAGAAATGACAGCTAAAAACTAAACTCAGAGCGTTAGTTATATCTGTAGTTATGCGGTCTTAATACACTTACGTCTACGTCATAAAATTTACACAGGGTAATGAGTCTATTTAACCTAAAAAAAGTGATTTCATCACTCATGGATGAAATAGATAAGATTCATTATTACCGAAATGAAAATAAATTAAACTTTATTTTTAATATGTTCCACTTGCAATATTATGTAACTGAAATTGGATCTGACAATGCAATTACTACACTGCACCAGACAAAAGAGTAATGGCACACGAGATCAGGTTTCATATGTCAAACCCAAAAGGGGCGAGCAAATGAAATGAAAAGCTTCAAAGAGATTTACAGATGAGGTCTTACGGAATTCTGGATGTAATTGCGAGTGCTCTGATTTACTTCCATCCATCCGAATCGAAGAATGTCGTCCATCTAAATCCGTACAAGATACGCAGGATTTATTAAATCAAACCATTACTTCACTAAAATCAGAACAAGTTGCTTCTTATAGAGTTAGTGAGTGAGTTTCCTCCAACAATTGGATATGCACAAGGATTTTCTTTGTAAATTGAGTTAAAGTTAGTTAGTTAGTAACTACATGCCCTGCGAACATGTCTCCAATGCCTCAGTAATAGCGTTCCCAAAGAAAATAAAGCCAACAATTGTCAAACCATCCAATCTTGCACACTACGCATTCTTACAACTATAAAATGAATTCGTTCGTTTGTGCCTGCTTGTATTGTTGTCAGAAACGTTGCACAGGTAAATAAAATGTTAACTACACATGGCATTTTGTTTCTGACAGTTAATCGAAAAAAGTCAGTCGAATGTTATTTTACTGCAGGCAGTTAGTTAGTTTATTTGCCTTTGAAACTCTTTTATTTCCAATGAAAACAGTTTACATACGGTTACACCTGTATATCTAACTGACAAATGGGACCACTAATATAGTTAGTTGAAGTTAGAAACTCAAAGTTAACAGTACCATGACATGTGGCTTTGATGAAAATGCTATAGTATAGTTTCAGTCCGATTGCAAATCATATACAGTAGCAATTGGCAGTTTAGATATAAAGAATATAGATTCCCAACAATGAACTTTTTACGAGCAGTTGAATATTTTTCATCTTTACTACACTGCGCAACTAAATATGCAAGTTTTTTCATATTCATTAGGGGTATACCTGAAGGCCTGTACTTTCGTAGATTTCTACGCTCGATCCGATTGGCTGGGAGATTTACGCGAGATTTTTACCAAAGTAAATGGCTTCAGGTGTACCCCTATTATGTTATTGTGCGTGTTTCTGGGTATAATTCTCATCCACCTAATACGGATGAACTAAAGAGCTTAAAAAAATCTCTACTTTTTAGTTAATGTCAAAACCACAAACATAACGATCCATGCATTTTGTTACTGAAACTAAATATACATATAAAAATGTTTTCGCATTGGAAATTTGGCGATTAGACACCCGCTAGCATGTGGCATGCAAATCTAACATCTAATCTACATCTAATTCTAACGCTATTTTTTAGCTTTATTAATATTCGTTGTAAAAACATGATTCAACTAGAAACACCCCTTTTTGGAAAATGCAAACACTCATGTCACAGAAAAACATCTATAAAATTTCATGCAATGAAAATGCAAGGGCAAAAATCAAAGTATGAAAGTAAAGCATGCGTGGTGACACTTTTCGGGAAACTTTTTTCACCTCTTTTCTCTATCACGCTTAGTTTGTTTCTTTTTTTTTTTTGCTTTTTTTCATTGCCCAAATTGCAATTATTTGCTAATTGCTTCGAGCTACAAGCTGTAACATATATATCTAGACTATAGCAGAAGTAAACAATGGTGACGGCATTTGCTTTTACGACTGGCTGCATTAGCACATAGCAGTGTATCACAATGCAAGAACGGCCTTTAGAAGTTGTGGTGACATTATTTTTTCAAGTGTACGATCTCTGGGTGAAGTAGAGCTAATTAACATGTACAATTCAATTCCTTAATATCCATCTTCCTGCCTACTATTGGTCTACATGTAGTATGTGGTCTTGAAGGAAAATAAAAACGTTATGGTAATTAATACATCTAGACACGAGCATGGTATCAATCTCCTGCACACATTTCGTTGGAAATTTGCACTACACACAAAGAGCTGCTGATGGAGCCATAGAAATCTTTTGGAACAAAGAAAATTCTATAAGAATAGAAGTCACTATGGTGCTACTGTACATGAAAATTGCGAAATCAACAAGCACTGCATGCAGATACCATTAAGCATTGTTATCTGAGAATTGAAAAGTGAATGATGAACAAAATAGAACTCTCTTAAATAAGTTTTTATTTTGCTCACCTCGATACGTGCAATCTGTAATGCCAGTATTCCTCCAATGGCTGATGTGATTGCCACGACTACCATCACGATGAACTGCAAGTATAGATAAAATATTTTAATGGAAACCATTTATTACGTGGAATGTGGAGGTGGAAACATGGTTTCTAAGGTTTTTGGATTTTATCAACAAAACGAATCGATACACAATATACGTATACATCTCACTCTCACGAGTTTATAAATCACGCTAATTATCTTTTGTTTTTTAATACCGTAAAGCCGGTGTTTAAACTCAAGCCTAAATCATACCTTCACCCAACATTACTTCCTCCAGGGTAAGAGGTCTGCAAAATAATATAACACCAGGTGTTTTAATCCCGGATTTACGGTTATCTTACTGTAACAAAAGATCAAGATTGTGGTCTAAAGCTCATTTGACTTTTACTTTGTGCAAGGATTTTCCATTCTTGCACTTTAAATTGACTGCTTCTTTTTAAAGCAAAAGAAAAGGAATGGAATTGTTTTCGCATGACTATTATGATATATTACTATTATTAAACTAGAGGGTATTATTATCCAGGAAAACCTTACCAATCTAATAATACATGACGTTTCACTAGCTCCAGCTACCCATCCTACTAGTCCAGTAAAAAATAATGAAAATCCAACTCCAATGACGATATACGTTATGATCTGTAAAAAAAGACAAAAAGTTAATCTATACTTTCATCAAAAGAAGCTTTTTGGATGGTCTGCATAGCTTTTAAGAGATAATGCAAACTAAAGTGGTTTTTTTTTTAAACTACACTGACATTACATAGTGTCGTCATCATTTGAAAGATTTGTAACAAAAAATACTTTCCATTTAATTGTAGTCACACTGTTTTTTAAGATCTTGAAGGATTAAAAGCCACTAGACCCAAAACATTGAAAACCATACATTGAAGTCAATGCAGGTCAGCGGTTTTGGCACCTAAGACTTTCCCTTAATTGCATAATTAGCAGAGATTTTGGATACATAAAGTAAGATTCCTTTGTTATTCTAAAAAAAAGTGAAGCCACAAACAATCTGAAAGCATTCATAAGCCTGTCTAACGCTTCATTTTGTGTGGTGTCGTTCAGGAATTTGTCCCCATAATTTGTTTGCATTACAGCTAAAAACACAGCAGCTGAAGTCACTGCTGATAACAAACGGATCTTATCTGGCTATTCACTTTGTAGAAATTAGAGCTTTCTAACCGACGCAGAGAGATCTTTATGGCAACAGTTTAGCCGTTACCAAAATGATGAAAACCAGAAGTCATAAATTGAAGGTGAGACGATTGTATCTTAGATTGAAAATGTTTAACTTCTGTGCAGTTTTGCTTTTAGTTGAGTATATATCAAAATATGGAACTTACATTTATCTGGCTGTAGCTAAGTAGAACATACCAGACAAGTATTTTTCAAATTCACTTTTAAATAACTGAAATATACAATTCATAGGTTGGTTAGTAAGTAGCCAGTCTAAGTAAGCTTTCAGTCTAGATCCATTTTAAGACTATAACTAAATATGCCTGCAAATCTGCTGCGTAGAAAGCATTATAAACACGAATTTAAGTGCAATATATACAATTTAAGTACTCAGCCGCAAATCACAGTTTATGAAGTTTATGAATCTTTTGATTAATTTGAAACCTTGTTGCAGAATCACTACGAACTGCTAACACTATTATAAATGCCAACAAGAATGAGTCCCTCATGCTTCATATAGGATCCCATAATTAATTCCACTATGTTCTGTTTGATTAACTAACGGTTTAGTCCATATGCTGTAGCATCAAAAGGAAATTAAGTTTACCAAGTAAGAGTAAAAGAGGAGATGACATGAGACTTACAGAAAAGTAAAACGTCAGCCAACACCAATTATGGATCTTTATCATTTGTTGTGCTATAATGCACGGGAGCATGTAAAGAGATTTGGACGCACCTATAATCCTATAACACCACGACTATGTGAGCAGTAGTAAAAGCTCTGTGGTACGCAAGGATGTACATGATGAACTTCACATAGCTTGGACACACATGAAGTGCCCCTATAGACTTTATGATGAGTTCAAAATCTGAAGGAAACCTCATTATTTATCATTAGAAGTATAAGAAGCTCTACATGTGCGATCAAGTTGATCACCATATTATATATTTACCCTAAAGCACCATATGTGTTGTGCTTGTATTGTATATATATATATATATATTCTCAGATGATCATTACTGCTGCAGTCCATTGTTGCCAACATTGTAATAGCCCCCAGTTTAATGATATGATGAGTAGCAAATCATCTTGAAGTTCTCAGTGGGACACATGTATGTACATACACGCATCTATGGCTCAAAAACTCATCTTAATGACGTATATGTTTTGGCCTCAATTAGGTTTTATAACTTGTATGAATTCTTTGGAAAAGACAAGCTAAAATTATTGGTCAACCAATTGAAAGCATTTCTTTTCAAAAGTAAATATTTTATTTCAGTTTTATAACATTATGCTCATGCATGCCGATTTCGTGGTATTTGAACTATTGGAACTAATAAAAGCTTTGTGGCAGCTTATCTTACAATATAAATAAATTTTGAAAGCAAAACAAAATGTATATCTAGCCAACCCAGCAATGTGTCCAATTCCTTGAATGAAATATCATGTTTCTCTTTTGGTCGGCATACATTTACTTCTGGACTCATCAATTATTTGACTAACTACATAAACTACTGTAAAACTTGACCATTCTTCACAGTTGTACCAATGAATTGTTCAACGAGGTTTGTGGTGAAAACTAACTATAATCAGTAAAATAGTTTTCTACAAACAAGGTGTAATAACAATAGGCTGGTTATTCCGTCCGCACAAATTGTTATTGTCAAATGCATAGAGTTTTAGCGTGAGAAAACTATCCCAAACCAGGCCTCATTCATTTCATATTTAACCAACTATGCTATACTATTGTAAATCATCATATCTACAAATGCAAGCGCGTGTTTCAGTTGCAAGAAACCACACATAAGTTGGTTTGCTTCCATTCTACTGCATAGTTAGTTATCACGCCATGTAAAATTCTTTTTACCCCGAACTAAACTGTTTGTGATGAGTGGCTAACTGAATATCCATCCGAGCATATGAACTGAACATGATGAATGAACATGTCCGTTTTACAAAGGTGTAATGCTAAACAAAACTAACTAACCAATGATACTGGTGTGAGAATTATTGCCACTAATTGAATACACGTAACTTAACAAAATATCTTCGACTTGTCCCTTAGTATCGAAAAGTGTGGTTTCCAAGGGAGAGTCTATAAATGGGATTGTGTTTTCAGTCCATACCATAGTGCTGCGTAAAAGAAAACGTCTTACAGATGTTCATTAATTACGAAGATGGACAAGTGATTGAAAAGTGAATACTTTTGTGTCAACTAATTATGTATGCTTTGAGGACAGAACAAAAACGGATGTGGAAGAAATTATTGGGAGACATGATCGTATCATTTACTATAGAGTGGTAAAAGCAAAAATGTATTAAAAAAAAGATGACACGGCCAAGCTCGAGTGGTATTAGTGGCGAGAGATGGCCAACTAATGGATTTTTTTTCAACATCTGTGTCTTCTTTACAAAAACGTAATGGACTATTAATAACCATTCCGTTAGTTATCAAACTTAAGATTGTGCTGTAATGAATTTTGAAAATGTATGTTGGCAACGTAGTCGATGAAAGTAACAAAAGATTAATACGTGTTGTACGAACATTCATAGTATAGCATTTTACAGTCTTGAACTTTAAAGTTTTAACTTTTGGTTTTTGTATGAATGAAAATAATAATCATTAGAATTTGACTTACCAATGTACCAGACTGGAACTTTTGAATGGAAACTGATGTGGAAAGAACCCAGGCAACATATCCAATGATTATACAACCACTCAACTGTAACAGATTAAAACGAAATCCATGTTTTTTTATAATGCAAAAACTGCAGTATATTATATTATAGCAGTATATTGTAGTGCAATGCTAAGTGCAAATAAAACTGGTCAGTACAGAAGGTGTGGAGGAAATATGGCCAGTGCACTTCCTGAGTAAAGGTCGCTTGCTGGTCCATTATTATTTGAAATTGCATGCATGCCAAGTGAAAAGAACGCAGAACATTGCGGCTATATGTTTTTGCACTAGATTGTTTTCAGTATGGGTTGATGTAATTTACAATACAAAGCGTATAACTAGCTCAACTGGACACGAGTTAAACTGGAGTACAGATTCGATTTTACATGTCATTAATAGCAAATGCATGACATGAAGACTTCATTGCACTTGTATAATCCAGCAAGAGCTCGCAAGAATCGAAATCAAACTATCAAGTGTAGAAAACCCATATCCAGGTCCTCTGTATGTACGGTCTTGTATTGGCTGATATTGGGGCTATGCAAGATATTTATGATACTTTTTCACTGGTTTTTGGAATCAAAAGGTTTTTCATACACTAATTGCATTGAACGATGTTGTAAAAAAAAATTCAAAAACGGAAATTTGTTGGAAAAAATTCTATAAAATGTATTATAGTTAAGCGTAAGCTGACTGCTAGGAAATGTATTTATCTCAAAAGCCATATTCTGAATAGATTTTTAATTTTTTTTAACTTTCTTTGAGAATCCAAGCTGGAAACTATTGAAACACAATAATTTTCCTCTTTATCAAATATTAACTTACAAATATTATCACAGACAGCAAAGTGAGAAGATGTCCAAGCCAACCAATAGTTGCCCGAGTTTTCTTCATCTTGAGCAAATGGAGGACTTAGCCACCGTCGATTTTTTTTTCGGTGAACAAAAATCAGGGAACTGTGACTACTAAATTCCCAACGTTAAAAAGAGAATTCACAACTTTGTAGCAACCAATCTATCAGAAAGTTGTAACAAACAACACACAACATTGTAACTATAACCAAACCACCTCGTGAAAAAAACACTCCGAAATTACAATGTTAATCACAACATGGCTCCTTGTTGACAACTGTACCACTACCACCAATCCGTGTGAACATGTATGTTAGGCAGATGCTACAATCAAACTGACTCGAAATCACAACGCGCAGCCATAACAATGAAAAGAATATACATAGAGAGTGAAGGAGGAATTAGCACCACGGGTGCATGTTAGTTTTAGTTAAAGCTAAAGCTTTCAGACTATGGTAGGATATGATAGGATGAGCATGAAGAGGCCACAGGTATTATATAGAGAGGGAGTTCAATCGCATGAAAAAAAACTGTTTACGCACGTAATTTTATGCATTACAGGTAGCGTATACAAAACGAAGAGTTAAACTATAATACTAAATTATGGCAAACATAAGCACTGAAGCATCAGAACTCTTTCCCTGTTGCCCTACTTCTTAAACTCTTTGCGTTTGTTCACACGATATCTTCATGTATGATAATGGCAGAAAAATACTAAAATATATTCCGATTTTTCCCAAGCACACAAAATGTATATAGACGTAACCCGTCAATATTTACTATGTTTATTTCGCATTCGATACAACAGAATCGTATAAAATTATGCAGTTTCCATCATAATGCAAGGCACAAGGTATGACAACGTTTTTTAACCAAGTTAATAGTAAGTAACTTCAAGTATTGGAGATAATTCATACATCATAAATAAGATAACCGATTAATTTTACCTAGTCTATATCGAACGAAGGAGAATATATAGTATATATTACTTTTTTTGAGGATTCCGTTTTCTTAATTGTGCAGTGTGTGTAAAAAATGATAATAAATTTCTTTACCCCACCATTATTACTCCCAAGTTAAATATTGGCATGTGCACTAGTCGCAATTACATTTTAAATTAATATGATAGCTGTTTTTTTTTTGACAGAAAAGGTATTTCAATCATTGATGATAAGCATATCACTGCCACAGAATAAAGAGATTTAAAACTAGTTTACAAATGTAACAAGCAGCAATACTAGGACTATATTATTAATATTATTAAGAAGAATATAGTATGATATAAATTTTACTTTGATTGGATTTTAATCCTAATTCTAATAGAAAGCTTGTTGACAATAGTTGAAATTTTTGCGAATTTTACTAACTAAGTGATGAGCTTAACTATATCAGATGCAGAGGAATACTAATGAACATACGATTCTAATTGGAAAAACTCCTGTAGTACATGCTTAAGTTAGAAATTCTATAAAGTAATATAGAAAAAAGTAAACAAAGATTTACAGGGGGTTTTCTGTTCCTTGCATCGTTTATTTGTCACTCCCTTTGTACTTGTTAAAGGATTGACTTGCGCGAACCATCACATTACTCTGATGTAACAAGTAAAAAATATAAAAAAATCCGTTTCCAAAGTGCTCACGATTTGAATTTTTGAATTTGAATTAATTAAAGCTCTTTAGATGCGCGCAGAGTACTTTCAACTTATTCAACTTTAACTTCATCAGTTACAGAATCATGGGTTACGATTGCAAAGCTACCAGAAGAGGAGGAAGATAATTGGGTGCCACTAGATCTTCGGGAGAGATTGCCCTGCTCTTGCAATTCATCACTATTTTTAATTTCTTCTTCATATTCGGACAAGAGCTTATTTTGGTCTTCTTCAGAAAGCTGGGTTTCACTACGTGGGCCTGTGAATAAAACAACATGTATGATGCACACATTTTGTCGCAGATTTAAGATGAGCAATATTACACACCTTTTTTCTGGGAAGCAGAACTTTTTGATGCCTTTTCATTCTCAATTTGCTTCGAAGCTTCTTTCTCAGCTTCAAAAATTTTTGAAACTTGAAAATAGAAACGATGCCAAAACACTAAATGAGATACTTTGTCGGGAACAAGCTGTGTATAATGAAGCTGTAGGTGAGGATTTGAAGACAGCAAATCGACTATCTCTTCATTTTTGTCCTCTAAATCAAATTTGGTAAGCCATTTTTCATAATCCTCCATGTTATCTGGATCGTGAAGATATACATATTCGTCCATGGCCATGGAATATATCTTAGCCTGAGTGAAGAAAAAAAACACAATTTGACGGAACGAAAAAAACTACTGATCTACCAAGCTGTATCAAATTTAGCTGTGATTTTAATATATCATGCCACGGAATCCTCACCTGTACGCGGTCCATCACAATAGAGCCCGACTTTCCAATGCAAATTGCTTCATCATCATCATCTGGTCCTACTCCAAATATAGTTGAAACTTGCTCCAGAAGAACATTCACCGTATTTCCCATATGAGTGACAGCAGATTTAGCAGTGTCCTCTAAATTAAGTTTATCTTTCAAATCCTTCCCAGCTTCTTGTACAGTGCCACCAAACTCTGACAAATCTTGCTTTAAGTACTGAAACATTTCTGATGATTTCTCTTTGGCAGAAGAGACTGTCGATGTAAACCAAGTGGACCAACCGACTGCTTCACCCTCTTCATCCTTTTGAGAATGAACTGCTTCTTCCTCATGCTGAAGAGTCTGATCTTCCGTAGGAGATTTTGGTTTCATTCTAAGAGCAGAGCATAATAGATGAACAATAAATGCAAACATAAATACAATTTATAGCTTCAAATCAGTTTAATTTTGCACTTACTTGTCCCCTGATTCCGCCATTTTGTTCGGGTAAAGTGTGTATGCAGTCAAAGATTGATTCTAAAAAGCAACAAGAAAAAAATAACGATTATATAAGATTTGATGATTATACAGCAAACCAATCCACCCTGAAAATATCTGTTACCAAACGAAGAGTAACTTTTCTCTTAAGGTTTATAATTAATATTCATTAATACCGTTTCTAACTTTAAATTTAGAAAAGAATGAAAGAAATTCCCGAAATACTATAATATTCGAAAAACTACTGTTTCATTCTACTGCGCACATCCAAAAGTAGTATCACTATTCACTTACTCTCGAATTATACTTTACGATCTCAGGACGATGACACACGCAAGCCAATAGTGATTCAACTTGATTTTCCAAATTTTATCCAATTTTTGCAAACTTCAATCACAATAGAATAATTATATCCAATTTTACAACATTTGTGTTGCTATATGAATTCAGAAATCAACAAGAAAACAGCTGAGAGATTGGAGTTTGGAGTCAGGTGAATATTCAACCTTTTCCCTCAACTACGACATCTATCTATTTTGTTTGTTCATCACTTTAGTGGTTTTTCATTCCCTATTCTATTGCCAGTGCTTGTACGCGTATTTAATACTACGTGTATAACAGGCTCATACTTACGGATTTTCTATGGTTTCATATACATGTATAGGCCGATAAGGTTTTCAATGTTGTTTTGACGAATGAGTTTTGTCCGTATGGAAAAGAACGGAAAGTCAAATGCTGTGATGCTGTACCTGTGTTGAAAGAAAATGTCAAATTAAATGAGCCGGAGACAATTTCAGAATTAAGCATTTAATTTTGTATAATTTTCAAGTCATTTAAGGATTTCAATCAATTCTAAGGGAAATAGTGAATCTTTGTTTTCGAAAGGTAAGTTCTAATTTGCTAATTTATGAATTAATACTTTAATTTTTGTCAAGTTAAAGTGAGTTAGCGTTAGCTAGTTATGTTGTGTTGAGGAACCAGACTGTAGAACTTGTAAATTTGGCCAATCTATCGATCGAATGAAATATAGAAGTATTTAAAAAAAATGAAGTTGTAGGTGCTAAAGCTGCTTTAATTTTTGCAACAGGTTCAATAGCAATCTCAAAGGAACCATGAAAGGGAACGTAGCACTTGTTGTCTTCCTCTGTCTTTTCAAATCTGCCGTGCCGTACTTTATATCAGTTGATGCCCACGCGGAGGAATGCTTTTTCGATAAAGTTCAGAATGGAACAAAAATCGGTATTGGACTGTTCTTAACTAACACTTATTGACTTGATCGGTTAATGCCTCCAAGCGTAAGAATGATCTTTGATTGAGACATTTGATTTTTTTTATGCAGGATTAACCTTCGAAGTGATCGAAGGAGGTTTTCTAGACATCGATGTAAAAGTCTCTGGACCTGAAGGAGAAGAGATCATCACTCGAGAGAGGGAAAGCAATGGAAAGATCACATTTGCTGCTTCTAAAACTGGAGCATACACTTATTGTTTCAGCAATAAGATGTCCACAATGACTCCAAAAGGTGTTATGTTTTCGGTAGATATCGGTGAACCTCATGCCGCTGGAGTTGATGATGGTAATAACACTTCAGAACTGATACGCACACTTTGCTCTCGTCATTCCGTTAATAGTCACTAGTGGAGTGATCCATTGTTGTTGATTTATTAATTAATGCTTCTAATGTATTCTTTGTAGCTCACCCTAACAAATTGGCTGAAATGATCAAGGAATTATCTACAGCTTTAGTAGGAGTTAAACACGAACAAGAATACATGGAAGTGCGAGATAAAATTCATCGCAAGATCAACGAATCTACCAACTCTCGTGTTGTGATGTGGTCATTCTTTGAAGCAATTGTTTTGGTACTGATGACAGTAGGCCAAGTATACTATTTAAAACGATTTTTCGAGGTGCGGCGTGTGGTATAAATAACATGTTTGTATTTGTGTTTTAATAAGCTTTTAGTATGGGTGTTCTTGTTATGAGTAGCTGTGTAAATGTTTAGCTTCTTTATGTGTCAGATTGGAATGATAATGAATATGAAGGGTTGCTATTTAAGGTTTAATTGATTAGGCTGAGTCAGCATATAATTGTAATTCGTATGATGTTCTACCAAAAATTTCGAAGTTTATATTATCCTTTGGGAGCTTCTCAGTCCATTTAAATAAACAGGTCCAAACGTTGTTCTACAAAAATCGTTTTCTGATTGCATGATCTACTTGTCCTTAAAAAATGTAATGGAAGTTTCAAAGTCCTGTCAAAATGTAAATTCGTGATCGCCATTTTTTTGCATCCTCATGATGAATGAAAAAGGAAACAATTTCTTACGACAGTTTATTAAATATTTAACAATTATTAATATAACAGCACCACCCAAATGATGAGCAGGAATGTAATGTAATTATAGTATTGGTTGCGCACCATTTATCACGATTGAGAATTTAGTGGTCCATATAAATACTTGTAGTATTATAATCTAATATATTTAATAGAAGAATCTAAAAATCTAGTTTACAAGAAGGCAAATAAAATGAATAAATAAAGAACACAACTGACCTGGCATCTTATAATATAAAAAACCCTTAAAACTACATATGAAGTCAGACTTTATTCTTTGCATCGGGTGTTGCATCGGGACGGAAAAATTAAAGTTACGACAGATAAATCACCATCACACAGTCCTTCACTAAGAATTTGGAAAAATTCACATTGCCTTAAAATTGTCAATCTCATTACATTGCATAACTATTGCATACCTATCATAAAATCACTCTTGTGAGAGATGTGTAAGATCACTATAGCCATACAGATTTAATTTGAGCATGTAAAGAGTTGATACATTGGGGATCATTAATAGCTATAGCTTATGTATGATACCCGTTACGAGTGTGGGAATTACGAAGTCCTACACCAGTCAGCATCAGGAGAGCAGCCATAATAAGGCTTGACTCGACCATCGGCCAAATGATTAGGATGCACACAAGCACACCGTTGGGGCTTCCCAGACATTTCAAAAAATTGACGAGGAACCCCAGCCCAATCGCGAGTGACTCCACCGCTAAAGAAATCATATTAGACAGTAAATGACGCTTCTAACTTTTCAATGCATACAAACACGACATTTAAACAATAACATTTGAATTGAACCGTTGAATTCATTCATTACCTTTGCTTTGTGCACCACACACGCGAGCCTTCACCTTGTTTCCATTCAGAGTTGCAAGGGGGGAAGACTTTATTGAGATCTGCTTCCTTTTCAGATTGCTTCTCAGCTTGTCGGACCCATTCATGAAATTGTTTCATTACTTTGGTTTTCCGTCCATTTTCATCATAAAATCGTCCAATGTGATGGCCTAGTAAATTCATGGCGGTTAACTGATTTAAAAACACATTTCTTAATCACATTTACTTAATAACATAAACTTACCGACATGTCGATACTGGTCATGATTAAGATAAAAGCCAAGCCATTCATTCAATGACTTATACTCCGAGAGTTCCAACCCTTCGATGTCACTAGTCAATCCCGTTTTGGAGAAATCCCCAGTGACAAAAGCTCTAGTAGAATCTTGGCCTGAAAGAAATCATGAAACAAGACTAAGTAGTTAATAGTAGAATATAGTAATATCTACATCAAGATTATAATAATAACAATCTACTTTCTCAGCTTTCCCCATTTTCCACCCTAAGCACTCCGGTAGCACTGCAGGGTTCTTTAAAGGTTGATGAAATGCAAACAGAAACTCACCTATAAAACCAGCATATGAAGATTTCCCAGTATAGAAATCGGCACCAGAAGATACATCAAATACATTTCCTAACAACACAAGCAATAGTTGTCCCCCTTCAGGATTTTTCAAATCTTCATCAGTAAACATCTTCATGCCCGGAGGAGTTTCCCGGATCTTCATTTCAGGTTTCGATGCACTAGCTTTCATTTTTTCTGTCGCATGCCATGAATTTATAACATAACCAAGACCAACCGGTTCCAAAATAGCAGACCCAAGACGGACAGTATAGCCATGGATTAAGTTGCACATATAGTCACATTGAATCATGGTGACAGCAAATATGACGATAACAATAGAGAGAGCGGATATTAGAACGAATGAGCTGTAACTCATCTCCGATTTTAATTTCATCTCTACCGAATTCTTCCTCTTTCCTTTCTGACGTTTGAAGGAGCCAGCCATGGTGAATCTACAAAAAAAAAATTATGCACAACATATTCATTGGACCAAAAACAAAGAAAAAAAACAGAACAAGTATTACATCACACATAAGCTATCTAGCGAAGCAGTGAACAAGTAGGTGAGCGTGAGCCCTTCAATAGAAGTACACACAGGAAAACGTCAAAAAAGTTTGGTATTGAAACTGTCAATAAGAGTTATTTGACCTAAATATGCAGTGGGAGTTCATAAAAATAAGATGCAACCAAACTAGACTACACCGGCCCATCATATTGGGCTCTGTTGATATAATCAGTATGGAAGAAAAGTCTTTTAAAGTTACTGGGTCATTCAACACAGTTTCGATAAGATGATGACATCTGGAGTGTCCCTAATTCCCTAAGGCAGCAAAACAATGCATTCACACAGAAAGTATGTTCCTTCATTGCTGGAGGGGATGAGATAAAGGGAAATACAAAGTTAATACTGCTAACTAACTAAGTTCAAATCAAAGTATGATAAAGGAAGGAGCCACATTAAGGGTAGATTATGGATAACATAGCCCATTGTAAACTAATACCAGACAGAAACAATTATGGAAGAAGGTTTCATAGTTTCAGATCCAAATAGTTCAGAAATTTACCACAGACATACAATAAAATATATTCAGTACTTAACCTGCTACGCAAGCTAAATTACATGTGCTGACCTTCCGCACAAAAATAGTGTATTCCGGTGTAAGTTTAAAAAAATTGATAGAATAATGTTTTCCACTTATTTAAAAAAATCAAATACCGAAAGCACTGTTTTCAAACTCCTCCTGATGAATATAATTGCACAAATAATTGCTGTGCGGGATTCCAAGTCTACACACTACAGCCCTAGCGAAGCAGACCATGCAAGGTGCTTTTGAAATCATAATCAACAGTCGAGTGCTGCTATATGTTAAACATAGTTTTTCAAATCAGGAGAAAAGTCTCAGAAAACATAACATACCTTTTGATACTATGATTAAAAATCTTTATTTACAGAAAATTCATGGGGAACTACGAACCCAAAGAGCCAACGTTTTATAAATATGGCGATACATTAGCGTCTGGAGCATCCCATGTAATAGAAGCAAGTAGATGCGGCTGCCTACAGTCAGATGCAATCTGTGATGCAGTTTTATCGGAATCAGTGGTTGGGGTGAGAAAAGAATACTGTAACATTATCGGTAGTTTTGACACAAACGGAGCGCGAGATTAAGAGAAGGATCCAGATGAACTATAAGTTAGACATCGGCCCATTTTTATTTTGCAATTGTAGGTTCAACCATGCAGATTCAATGAGAAATATTGCTGCCGACATGCTAAAGCTCATACCTATAAGACTATGACAATGAGCGGATTGAAAAAGCAGCCTTCAAAACCTACTGAAGGTGAGGATGAGAATAAAAACAAGCCAGTAATTGAGGATAAATATATGAATTTGGATATTTGGCCAACTAAAGGTGCCTCAACAACGCCTGATTCCATCCGATGCAAGTGCCAAAAATTAGACGAATGCAAGGCATCCCCAAATCCTAATAGTTATGGAGTGAGTCAATACTTTTGTGGCCAAACGGATGATATATTCTGCTGTGAACCAGATACCAGTCCGTTTATGGAACCTTCAACTTCAAATTCAGGTATGTTAGCGTAATGTTAATGTATGGTGATTGATTGAATTCGCAGTTATGAATTAGGAAAGCAACTGAATAATTAACTAACTTTAACTCCACAGAGCTTCCATCTGCAGAAGCCTTAAAAAGACATGGATCCTACTCATACAATGAATCTAACAAGTTCTACGCAACCGGCCAGAAGCATGCCGTACCGTCTGAAACGCATTTCCAAAACGATCAAATAGGTGAAAATATGAGAGCAGAAGATACATTTTTCGATCGAAAATCAACAGTTCCTAGATATCAAGGTACTTAATTGTAATGCACTTAGATTACCCATTAGTGGTCAAAAGCATTTTAGAGTGCCAAAGACTGACACTGAAGGAAGATAATAAAACATGATGCATTGGCTATAAAAGCCAAGAAACCATTGAAAGCTTAACAAGTGATTCATCATTAAATATGCAGAAGCATCATTCAGCATCTTATAGCTACTTCAAATGACAAAAACCCAACACTTACGTTTTCTTGAAACACTACAAGAAAAAACTCAATCAAGTCAATCCCTTTAGCGCCCAAATGTAACTCCTTCGATGCGAGTTCCTTCCACAAATGAAAATTCCCTTGAATACGAAGAGTTGAAAAGTTAGATAAGCTAAAGAAAAGAATCAACAATCAATTAAACTTGAAATGTCAGAGGCACAATAAAAATTGTAGGGAACTTACAATCTTTTGTTGAGAACACAGACCCTCAGGAAAACACTTTCGATTCAGCTCAAATCTGAAATCGGAATGAATGCGTTTTCGGATTTCACATTTCCTCTAAAAGTGTCATGCTCAGTTTCGCGCTCATTGAAACCAACCGTTTCAATGTTCTTTTTCGTTCGTGGATCGGTGAATGGTTTTTTCTATTGCTAGTATATAATGGACAAATAGGATAAACGCATGCTTCTTTTTGGTTTTTCATTTTCTGGATCATTTGTTTGATCGCTCATCTCATCTGCTTCAGCCATGTTAGTTTTGTTCAAATAGAATGTGCGGTTTAAAAGGTGTTATATAATAATCTACTTCCATGGGTTTGCTAATAGTATCTTAATACAATATTGGTATTAGTAACCATGCTTAATATTTAGATAATTGGCAGTGGCATTAGAAAGTTAAATGAAAATATTCGTCAGTTCAGTACAAGTAATGCTGGCCGGTATTCCGAGCTTAACTGTCCTTTTTTTCTTCTTTATTATTTTAGTGGGACCAAGGTACAGTTCACCAATTACTCTGCCAATTATGAAGATTCCGATTCAGGTGTCTCAATCGGGGGCAATGAATTTTGAAGAAACGAGTACTATGCCTCCACCGGAATTACCAAAGTTTTACACTGAACGTCCATGACGGCCATTAACAGTATGGGTTCAATTCAACATGATTTAATTGACAGCTCGATAACAAAAAGTGTGCGGCACTATCATTCATTTACGTTTGCGTTTTTCATTGTAACCTATAGAAATATATATTTATACTATATACCGTAACCATAATTGTGAGGTGACTTCATCTATAACTTGTTAAATATTATTTATTCCGTTCCGGTAATAGCAAAATACAGTTTTTATATGCTATTATATTGCTATTATTAGGATACGTGGTTTTATGGATGCTTGGAGTTAATTATTTTTTTGTGCAAACGAAGATATGAATATAAATTAGAACTGTTTTTGACATAGCCCCATAGTATACAGTAAAGACATACAGTCCGTAAATTTTTATTTCCAAAAATGCATATAAAACTTGCTCAGAAAGTTGGGCTAAGGAGACATTTTCTCTCTCTTTATTGTTTATATATCATTTCCATATCACACGGTCTTCATTTACTACACAGTCTAAACTATAGACTAGCAATTCTAACTGTAAACAGATTTTTGAGAATTACATATAAACAATAAGCATATAAGACCTAAATACAACTACCAAACAATTACAACGCGATTGACTCCTTGTAACCTTTAAACATTAACATTTATGACAATATATTATACAGTGAGTTACGTTTACATAGACAAGCGACAAGCACATAACTTCATTTATACCATATCCTAAATGAAACGCAGTCAAATGCATAAAGCAGCATGGAAAAGTTTAATTAATTTAAAAGTAGGTATCAAATATTTTAAAACCTTAGAAATTCCAATTTGGAGTAATGAAATATGAAGTTGACTAGTTCAAGTTCACACCGTATGAGCAATGAACAATTACAGTGTTTACAGTCGGCATTTCGGCAAGTCCCATTGTAATGAAGAGGCAGTAAAATCAACTTTCACATGTTGTTCTAACTAACTAAGATTTACTAAGCTCACAATTAAATTAGAATCTGATCATAAAAATAACTATATAAATATTTATAAGCTGTGGCAGCAAAGTTTACAGGAATCGGGACAGAGAATACACGAAAACCAAATTATTATTCCCATTTTCGAGCAATTCACTAACAGTTCAGGAATAAAACATTGCTACCAATAAGCAAATTTGAATGTGG
>Ga0210040_10000413_pt1 | contig 72235 bp, 55 predicted proteins | sample CryGeyCG12114_NA_FD_185462 | JGI IMG/M metagenome (GOLD analysis project Ga0210040, IMG submission 185462) | Groundwater microbial communities from aquifer - Crystal Geyser CG19_WC_8/21/14_NA (SPAdes) (version 2) | ecosystem: Environmental > Aquatic > Deep subsurface > Groundwater | place: USA...
GGTATTAGTAAGCTTAAACGATATAATAAGGTACTTAAACTACTTATATCGCGTATAAAAAGCCGTTTTCTACTAATTCTTACTCTTAATTTAAATTTTATAATAGGTATTATATAGATCTAGCTTCATAAAGAACGCTACCTTACTAAGTCGATTTAGAATCTTAGAAATAAGTAGAAGAGAATAGCGATTCTTAATTATAATCTTATTAAGGCCTCTATAGTCTACGTATAAGTAGAGAGATTCGTTCTTCTTTAGTACGAATAGTATAGAGGCTTTAGCGGACGATTTACTCTTCTAAATCTATTTATATATCTAGGCATCGTTAAGGTATTAATAGAGAGTCTTTAACTTCTTATCGCTAAGCGAATAAATAGGCTCGTACGATACTATACTACTAGGTATAAGATTAATTATATATTCTACTCGCGTTTTAGGTAGTAGACTAGTACTATTTAGTTTCTTTATAATATTATTAAAATCTTAGTATTAAAAAGAAAGTCGCCCCTTAACTAATTCTAACTTACGTAAAAAGGTAAATATTTACTTTATATAAATTATACTAAAGGATTATATAGCGTTCTTTACTCCTTAAGTAGGAATATATTATATTATATACGATTACTCTTTATTCTTAATATTAAGCTTTTAAATTATTATTACTCGTTTAATTATTATAAATTAAGGCTATACTATTCTACTTAAATATAGTAGTCGTTCTTCTTAACGAGCTTACTTTTAATTACGTTTAACTAAGGTAGTATATAATATTTAGTTCCTCTTATAAAAACTAATAGCTAGATTAATCTTTTATAGCTAGTTTATCTTAAGGATAATATTAAATCCTTTAAGGTCTATTATAATTAGGTTATAAAGGGTGTTTATCTCTTATCTTTTAGAATTAATAGTATATACTTAATATTAGTAGTATTCGTATAGCGTAATACGATAATCGTTAACTACCTTACTAAAGGTATTAAGCGATACGCCTTTTATCTTTAATTTAATAACGGTTAATTATAATATAAAATCGTCTTCTACTTTAGAGTTTACTAGAGCGCGAAGTTACTATCTTTCGCTATTTATAGTAATCTTGATATTAATTATAAAGTATTCTTTTTTAGTACTTATAGTCGTTATCTCTTCTAGTACTACCGTTATATTTATAATACTAGAGTTTAGTTTCTTAACTACTTCTTTTACGAGTAATAGTCGAACGCCTTATAGCTTAACTAGCCGTAGATATAGTATACTAGTAGCTTTAAATATTTTACTTTAGTACTCTTCTTAACTACTTTTTCTTAGGGTTCTCTTTCTACGGTAGGGGTACCGCCTTATAGTTTATTTCTAGTACGATTCGTACTAAAATTTTAATAGCGAGCGGTATTAGGTTTATACGACTTAGAGTCGCCTTTCTTATTATCTTTATCTTCTCGTTCTTTTCCTCTCTTATTAGTATTTATCTATACCTTATAGCGAAGAGCGATAAAGAGAATTAAGTCTTAACTTAACCTTACCTTAATCGCCTTTACTATAATAGTAGTATAAAGATCTTCTCTTAGCTTATAAAGAAAATAAAACGTAGCTATAGTAGTCTCGTTTAAACTAGCTACCTTAATCTTAACCTCGACTTATTTAAGATCGTAAAGGTATTACCTTATATTTTATATAGCCTTTTATTAAATAAACTAGCTTAATCGAGTAGTATTAAAGATACGCGTTTAGAGGTTCTTAACGACGCTATAAAGGAATAAGAAAAAGGAGTTCTAGGTAGTAAGAGAGTTCTTTACTCTAGCGAATACTCTTTTAGTATTACCCTTTAGCTAGGTTACTACTACGCTTATATACCTACTAGTAATTTCTAGATTAAAAAGATTATAGTTAAACGCCTTAAAGTATATATTAGTACTAAGAATAAAATCCTTAAGGTTCTTATAACTTAAACTATTAAAATACTTTAATAGGTCGAGCTTAACGTACTTAAATTAGTTGTTAATCTTATTAAAGGTAGACCTCTTATATCTCTTATACGAATCGTATAAGGCTAGGATTAAGGTAGCTTATTACTATTTAAGCGCTTATTCTACTTCTATACCTACGCTACTCTTAGCGAAGTATATTAATCTCTTAAGCTTCCTTTATTAAACTACTTAAACTTCTTATTATTTAAGCTCTTAATTAAGCTTCTTTAGTATTAGGTTCTTTTACTACTTTAATAAAGTAGTAGCTAATAATTCTTTAGTATTTAAGTGAAGTACTAAGTCTTATTCTTATTATATACTAAATAAGCTAGAGAACTTATTATTAATATCGTTATATTCTTTTATTAAGAGTAGCGGTACTACTAGACTATAAGAGCTCGCTTTAAGGTTAGTTTCTTTTAGCGTAAGCGTAGCGCCTCGCCTATCGCCGAGTCTTATTATACTCGTACGAATCGTATAGGTCTAAGTAACGACTTCGATAGCGTATTAGCAGGTAGCTTCTTTAGCTTTTAGCTAATTAGAATTTATAATTCGTCGCTCGAGTATTACTCGCCTTATAGAAGTACGTACGAATACTCTTTTCTTCGTATCTATATATTACCTCTTAACGAGGATAACTACGTAGCTAATAAGCGTTAAAAATTATTAAAACTAGGCTAACGAGGTAGTCTAATAAGAGGCTTAATAAGTACTAAGAGATATATTACTAGCTAAGTCGCTATTAATAACGATTTAACGCTTAAAAGAAAGAAAGAAAGACTAGCGAGTTTTTAATACGATTCGTACTAGGGAGTTACTAAGCCTCTCGTTGCTATTTATAGCCTAGAATCTTATAGAAGGTCTTAGTAATTCGTAATACTATAACTCTTCTTTTTAAAAGGTCCTAGATTATCTTTATAAGATTAAGATTTAAGCTATTTTTAAGCTATAGTATTAACGGTATTTAGTAACCTTATAATAAGCTTAATACCTCGCTTTTATAAGAGCTTACTTCGTTTATTATTAGTAAAGCTTACGAGTACTTCTAGTATCGCTACTTATTAGAATTAAATACTATTAGTAGCTTAAATACCTTATTATATATATAATACTAATTAATCTCTCTCTTAGCTAATCGCTACGGATAATAATCGTTAAGATTTACCTTAGTAGGCTCGCGACTAGTATTTTAACGTACGAGTAAGCCTACTAGGCGCTACTACCTTCGCTTATTAGTAAAGAGGCTTTTAAACTAGTTATTATAACTTATAGCCTCGTTATACTCTCTTTAACGCTATTCGGCTTTAGCTACTACTTTTTAGTAGCGAGGGTTCTTCTTTATATACTATTATAATAGTATAATATTATCTACTCTTATCTTTTTACTCTTCGCGTTAAATATATAGAATAGCTCTTTTTAATTATATATAATAGCGCTTTAGAATATTAGCTCGCTTTATTCTTTAAACTTATAGATTATATAATTAAGTATATAGTCCTCTAAGCCTCTAATTAGCTTAGTAACTTACGAGTTAATCTTACGCTATACTCTCGTTTATAAAGAGGTCTTATTCGTTTAATATACCTATTATAAGTTAAATAACTTAATATTTATCTCTTAATAACGTTTAACGTACTAATAATACCTAGTATCGCGCTAGTCTTATAATAAATACGATTTATTCTTTATCTTCTCTTAGTAGTAGCCTTAACTATAGAATATATTCTATATAATAGAGATCCTAATATTTTAAAATCCGTACTCCTTTATAATAACCTCTTACGGCTTAAGCCTTTACTACTTATTTCTAGTAGTCGTACGTACTAAGAGAGTTATCTTAGTCTTTATTAACCTTTTTAGCCTACTAGTATTCTCGTTTAGCGGCTTAAGATTACTAGAGTAATAAGGATCTTAAGATTATAAGTTCTTTATTATATTAGCTACTATAGTAGTATAAAAACTTAATTAACGATATTACTCTACTTATAATACTAGTAATACCCTTAAGAGTATAATCTATTTTATAATAGGCTACTATCTTACTATATAGCTTAAGGTCTATATTCTTACTCCTTTAAGAAGTATAATCCTTCTTAGTCTTAAGCTTACGTTTACGGCCTCGCGAACGACTATTAATAGATACTAGTTTATTAAACGAGTCTTTATATATTATAAAGAAAGCTATTAGTTTACTAGCTAATTACTAGCTAGTAATTAGCTAGTAAACTAAAGTCTACTCGCCTTAAGTATATTATACTATAGTAAAGTTAATATCCGACGGCCTATAAAAGCCTATAAAAGAGGTAAAATTAGGCCTATAGAGGCGTTAACTACAGGGTTTTATAGCCTATCGGATACTAGTCGCCACTGTAGGTTTTACGAAGAATTCACGAGGGAGGGAGTACCATAAATTATGCTTAAAGCTGCCACATTATGATAGAGTGGGGTGTGCCTACCAAACTGCAGTACGACTCCATCTCCTCCGAATGACATCGTTTCAGATTCGATATAACGTGGGAATGGCGTTTCGGAACGATTCAAACAAAGCTGCAAATCAGCGACTCTTGTAATTGTGCATAGAAGACAGGCGGGCAGCGGGTGAAAGTCGTTGGCCAGAACTATAGAGGTAGTTCGTCCGCGTGTGATCATGGGGGAGGCCTCCATCTGTGATCCAATAAAATTGAGACAATACAGAACGTCGACTTCCAGAATTGGAAGATGAATCTAGTCCTGTGAAGCTTCGTCTTGTTCTGCCAAAATGTCCGTCGATTCATGTTGACACGTAAACCCATCGACGTCCCTCGGCTGTTACTGCGAGCATAGCGAAGATTGAGTGCACCTCAGCTTGAGTTGCTGGTGGAAAAGCCACACCTTTGAAACGACGGAGCTGTTGTTCTATTCCGCACGTGAGCGGAACAGGACTCGTCCTTCGCTATGAGCACGATCAAACTCGCCAGTGGCCCGCGCAGAAAGTGCCACCATCCCACTGCAAGTCTGACTCGAGGCTATGATGTATGCTACTGAACTGTATACAGAGGTAAGCAGACCATTCAAGCTTGAGAGACACTCTTCGCAGGCTCAAATGAGGCGGAAATCCTTCGAGCTTGCAAGTCTGCCCACATGGATCCTTACTAACCCGTAGAATGAAAGTGAAGCAAGCTACGTCGCGAGAAGGAATAGCTCTTCTTATACTTTCTCCAGCAACGACGTCTGCGTGCTGAATCGTATGCAATGATCTACTGTCTGTTGATGATTCGCCTGTACACAAAACCAGCAAGAAACTGGTGAGGTACATAAGAGCGGGACTGGCACGGGTCGGGAGACACAGTCCACGTTACCATCTTCAGTGCCGGTATGGAGTAATGTATAAGTTCGTCGGGGGCAGATGAAGAGTAGCTGAGTAACGTAGCATCAATAAAGGGGTCGTCGAATTGTGAACAGTAGTACTGCAACGTCTTACCCCCAATCTTGTGTCAACCGATAACGGTTTGGGCTTTCAAGTTCTCCGAAGAAGACCTGGAAGCGACGATCGTTACTTCATATGGCTGGGAGCACTAATTCTCTAGACGAGCACAGTCTTTGCGCCAGCGCTAACGGCGCTCGGGACCACAGACTTGGTCCCGCTTGAGAGATTATCACCCATTTCCACGCGACCTTCGTTCGATATGAAAACTTCCGGGGAGCACCAGCATTTCCAAACGTTTGGGATGACGAAACAAGGTGCAGTCGTCGGATTCCTGGACATATTCCTACCGTAACAAATCATGGAAATGCTCCGACTCCTTGGAGATTGGGCATGAGCAGCCGTAAGAAAGTGTGTGCAAGACACGAATGGACAGCCGCAGCTCATGTTTTGCCCACATGTCGAGCACGTTCCCATCGCCAGGACTTAACGTGATCAAACCACCTTCTGCATGGCTACTCGAGCATATCCCTGTGGAGCTCAAACGGGATCCGTTTTGCATCGAGCTAACGCCTGCCGACAACGTCCAAGATGCATAGGCCTGTACCTTGCAGCAGCCCGCGTAAACAAAAGACCAGGGTCAGCTCAGTGTCCATCCCCAGCTAAGAAACTTTCTTCACTACCTAGCAAGGTCATTTCGGTGTTATCCCGCCCCAGAGTTGCAGATGACCGTGACGGTGATCGCGCTTATCCTTGCTCAACAGGGACTACTTCAAGCATTGCCTATCGAGCCTCCCACACCGGTGCTGCGGCGGAAGCACAGTCCGCAGCAGCTAGGCAATTCGCAAGCGTCGAACGCCATCATCCCTTTAACCTCCACCGTCACAGACGACTCCATCGCTTCAAACACAGTTCCCTCACCTCAGGAGCATTTCTATTCCACGCTACTCCTCTGCCTCGCAGTGTAATACTCGAGCATCCTGGAGCTATTTTCAAAGCTAGATGATAGACGCGTTACTGCTTGACATGGCCCCTCCCATGGGGACAACCAACCCTACCTAGCCTTCTGGGCCTTCATCAGGCCAAAGTTAGTGCAAACACGACGAAAACTCTGGTAGGTCGGGAATGTTTTGCTGGACTTCTTTATTGGTGCTATGCCCCTCCAGCACTGAGAGCCTTCCATGTTCTATACGGGCAAGAAAAGCAAGTAGGCATTATTCACGTTCTTGCTTCTGAGCAACGAGTCCCCTCCTTTCGACAACGACGATAGCCCATCTTATCCAGGTCCTTATCTCCTATACAACCACGCTCTCTCTTGACATATACGGCATCTGGTCTGATTACCTCTCTTGCAACTGCCTCCGGTCTCTTTTCCAATCCCTCCAACCAGGCACTCGTGGTCTAACACAAAATCTGAGCTCGACATAGTGCATATCCTGACAGTCCGACTCCACCTTGTCATCTGTTGACTCTGTGTCATCGCAACCGAACTTTCCATAGCATTTTGGGTTCCGAGTCATGCTGGCAATAGAGGCAGGAAATAATTTGCTGTTGTAATCAGGAGAAAGCTTGAAACCACTGGATACAGACACCACGCTCTTAATCGTTCGATTATGGCTCGACTACCATGGCATCATTCACGCTCACGGACAAAAAGCGGTAATGAGAAGACATACCTGAGTAGCTCTCAAGACCTTTTCTCTCGGCATACTGCCGAACCATCACGACAGGCATTGGCAGACCTCGTCAAGGTACACAAGAGGGAAAAGAGCGATGACGTTGATGGGCCGAGAACTCGATCGAGAGGAAGCACTATAACTTCTCTGGAATGGCAGAGGAGCCGGTCTCGGACAGGATCTGGTTCTGATGATGCTGGGTCCAGACCATACTCCCCTCATCACACCCGCGAAGGCTCAGTGTACTCCAATTGGGATCGATCGGAAGGAGCTACCAGAGCGCTGTTGGCGAAGGGTGGAATGATGTTAAAGAGGACAGGCAGCAAGATGAGTCTGTCCTCGGCTGGGTCCAACTCAACGCTTGGCTTAGCAAGTCCCCCCCGCGGGTCGAACGTCTGTGCCATAAATGCATCTATAAGAGGCGAGGAGCTTCGCAACAAGATTTCGGCTCCATTTGATTTCCAGCATGTTACGCATACCGAAGAAACACAGTTCGCTGGGCTAAATCGCATCGAAGAGGCTGAGCTTGTCAACCAGTTCACAGATGTCGTTACCTGCCAGTCTGCAGCACCTGGGCTGAGAGGCATCGAAGTGTCTGATATTGGCACAACTGCAGGATGTTATCATGCTTTGACCGCAGACATCTCTTCCAACGAACTCAACCCCCCGCTTCCTCAGCTTTCCAGCACAACACCTCGCCCCACCCCTCCACCCAAGGACGAAGTGGCGGAAGATTGCATCGTTGGCGGAGCGTCTGCTGGGAAGCCTACAGCCACTTCTCGATGCTGGGGTCCTCGCTCTCCTGGCTTCTCGGCAAAGGGTGTCTTGGCACCTGTTGACCTAGCTCGTGCTCGAGCGGACCAGTCTACACCTCCGCGCAGTGCTCGAGGTCAGACAAGGGTCGCTGCAAATGATGGCGACCTCAATGCGAAGCCGCTACCTGACCTACCAATTACGCCGACTGAAGTACCCATCATCCATGCTGTCACGACTGAGGATAATACTGCACGTGCAATGATTGCTGCTCCTCTACCAACACCACCGGTGGGTATCTCGCCTGCACTAGAGGGTGCCTACGCCTCAGGAGAGCCTCTACATCAAGGTCAAAAGTCATCGCTTGGACTCCCTCGGCACATGTCGTTGTACCCGTCAACTAAAGCTTCAATGCCAAACCTGCTGTCAGTCGACCGCTTGTCAGCCACACCAAAGGCACTGTCCCGGCATCATTCAGATGTAGCGCTGTCACAACAGGCAAGAATTGCACAGGCGCCGCTCAGGTCCTGTGACTCGAGGATGAGTTTTGCCGCTATTGACACCATGGATTGGGAGGACGCGGTTGACGAAGCGTGGGATGACGTGAACGAGGCGAATGACTCCGCCATGGACACTAGCTTCTCAAGCTTTAACTCGGCGGCTTCAGTCAATGTCGACGAAGCAATATCTGCCGCATCTACCCCTCTCATGATGGCACCTAGTCGGCCTTTACCGGCTCTTCCTTCTCAACGAGCATCGCCATCCAATGGTGTAAAATCCCACAAGCTTGGGAGTGTTCGGGAGGATGAGCAACAAACAGAATTGGCGGGTCTCGGGATATGCTCTTGCCCTCCCACAGCGCCTGCGCCATTGTTGCCAAACTTCTCACGATCATCAAGCACGAGTCTTCTTAGAAGACGAAGCTCAATGTGTTATGGTTCAAACGAGAGTCTGACTAGGTCGAGCTCGCAAGAAAGCATTATCTTGTCCATTGCATCCTCGTTCATCGAGACCCAAAGGTCGTCCAAATCGAGCGTTTGTGCCGATGACCTCCTGATTCTTAGCAAGGCCCAGAGACAACCGATTCCTGTATCTTCTACAGCTGGGCAGGATGGGCAGACGCTAGAAGAGACCACCTCCAAAAAGGCCCGTCCTGAATCAGGTTGTCTGCCATACGACATTCTCGAGCAGTTGACCAAGGTCAGCGCTACCCTGAGCAGCCAAGAAGCTGCAGAAGCCCAAGACACCGTCCCGCCAGTACCACCGATGCCTCAGCACAAGTACAGCAAATCATCTCCCAAAATGGCTGTACCAGAGCGGAGATCATCCGTGGCCGCCTCGGGTCGCAACCGATCCAACACCACTGGGGCTCGTCCCCGACAAAGTGCTCGGATCTCTTATTCATTGTTTCCTACCGCCATGCCCACGCCACCGGTGAGCTCTTAGTTGAGTCTTCACCTTGTGTCACCACCTGTTACCATTACAAGTCGTCTTACCTTTCCACCAAAAGAACATACAAGTAAACAGCTCGCGCTTACTGTACCTACCCATATATTCCAACGGCCGAACAACCAAGATTTCTTATGTACAAAAAGCCCATCGCGTGCGATAGGCAACGATTAATGCCGATTAAGGTCTCGAAAAGTTCAGCAAGGTGCTGAAAGATACCGCATAGGGAGACATGTATTTATGAATAATGACTATTTTCGCCATCCAAGGCAGTCCTTGGATGTGCTTGCCGAGCAGCGAGTTGCAGCTTGAGGATGCGGCACTCGTCTGAAGCATTCCGAGATAGACTTGAAGAAAATTTATACTTCGATGCTAACCAGCTGAATATGTCCATCATGCTTCCATCATGCTGCAGATTCTTCCTACCCGTTCCGCCGTCCGTCAAGTAACGTCAGTAAACTATGGCACAAGCATGGCAAGACTCGTCCTGCTTTGCAACGCCATCATTCGCCCGATATTCTCCAATGCGCGAGCTGGAGTTATAGCACGCTAAAGGCAAACTTGTGATTGGACTTGGGGAGTAGATCAGGAAGACGAAAGGCAAGTTAGTGGGCGATAAGCTAGAGCTCCCTTCAGGCTGTAACTGGTGCTAAGCTCTTTGTGGTCGATGTCCTTGTTTCAGGGTGGGATAGCCTGGCCACCATTCCACTGCGCCCAAACAGGTCCGCCCCAGCTACCACACCACTGGGCGACGTCCTAAATGCTCTTGGGTTCTTGGTTCCTTGATGTGATTCGATGATCCAACTTGCACAGACTTGTAATTACATGCATGACAGGTAGATTCTGCGCTTTCACCCATCGCTCGTAGCAAGTAGCAAGTTTTCTTTGTTCCCAATGCGAAGAGTGTACTGGTATATCTCGGTCGTTTTGCGGGCAAGCTGAAACTGGTTCATGTGGTGATCTTCATCAATACTAGAAGGCCGAAAAGTGACTTCCACGTTGCTACAATCCCGGTCGTACTCCAGATGCGGCACGGCCGGCTTACAACCCTGAAACTTGAAACACTTCCCTCCCCTCTTTACAGCGATACGACCAAATTTTCCACGGTCAACGCAGATCATAGTTTTGGTGCTGGGCCACGACAAACAACGGTCAGCCGAGCTCGGGCTCCTGCAGATGACAGCCACAGGCATCCAACGACTCACCACGAACGAGGCTTGGACGAGGGCACCGCTGGGCGGGTTCGACAATAGTGATTCAAGATTCCAGCTACTACAGGAAGTCGCCGTTGTGCGTTGGCAGTGGTTCGAGTAGGGCGCTGCCATTGACACCGACACTGACGTTGACGCTGACCTACGTCCATCGAGCACGAGCAGTCGAGACTTGATCAGAAACGACCAGCAACAGCCTGCACGCAGCCAGGTCCACGAGGCAGGCACGCGACGTGTTAACCCGCTTCCTCTTCATTGATGGCGTCGCAACAGACTGGGTACGTGCAATTGCGCCTTGCAAGTACATGGCTTTGTGCACAATGGCGCTCTATGCTGACAGACATCTTCGCAGCGGCTATTACGCCAACCAATTCATGAATCCTGGTCCTGCCCCGCGACCGCCGGGGAGTGGGCCAGCTACCGAGCGACCACGCCCTCCTGAATTGACTCGATCTGTGACTACTGGTCCTACCATACCTACCAATTTCGACTCGATGAATCTTGGTCCCGCCTCACCTTCGCCAGCAGTCAGCACACCCAGCCAGCAATTCTTCCCCAACGCCAGCACGCTGTCCTTGAATAGCAGCAGCAAGAGTACCGCAGGTCCAAATGTGATCAAGGAAGGCTACGTGCGTTGCAAAGAAGACAAATTCCTCGCAGGATGGAACCGGAGATATCTGATTCTGCGCGAGTTTAGACTTGACTTCATGAAGGACGAAAACGGGAAGCTAGTGCAGTCTATACCTCTCAGCACTGTCACTGGAGTTTCCCGCTCAGAAGAAGTGCGCTCGGCTTTTGAGATCATGCGAATCGCAAATGCAAAAGAAAGTGGGAAAGCCGGCGTACTCCACCACCGAGACCTCCCTCAGAGAGCCATCACCTGCGAAGTCAGGAACGACGACGAAATCTACGACTGGATAGACAAGATCTACGAAAGATGTCCAGGCATGGGTGGTGTCGGCGCCCCTACCAATTTCAGCCATAGAATTCATGTGGGCTTTGACCCGCAAACCGGTGGCTTCGTAGGCCTGCCGCAAGAGTGGGAGAAGCTGTTGACCACCTCTGCCATCACAAAAGAAGACTACAAGAAGAATCCACAAGCCGTCATCGAGGTGCTGGAATTCTATTCTGAGCACAAGATGCGAGAACAACATCCCGAGATGTACCCGGCTGGCATGGGCATGCCCACCCCTCCTGGCGGCCTGTCAACTCAGAACAAGCAGCTAGGTTTTCCCACGGGCAGCTCTATCGCGCCTCCAAGACCTGCGCCTCCGACTGAACAGCAGAGGTACAACACCAACCAGTTCCTGAACAAATACAACAACGGCAGCCCCTCGACTAGCCTATCACCACCGCAAAAACCATCATTGACTCGGTCCCAGACAGACAAGGGAGCCTATGACATGGAGGCAGACGCTGCACGCATTAAAGAGATTGCAAATCAAGAGCAGGAACGTGTCCGAAGAGAAGCCGAGGCCAAGCGACAACGCGAGGCAGATAGCAGAAGTCAAAGAGACCAGGAGGTAGAGCAGAACCGCCGAGAACAGGAGGCCTACAATGCTTCCATACCGAAGTCAAAGACACCAATGGCACAACAAGAAATTGGGGGAGCTGGCTACTCAAGTCCTTCACCAAGTAGAGCAGATCCTAAATATGCTCCTGCCAGAGCAGCTCCATCCGCACCTGGCCAGGCGCCGCGCCAAGGCCCAACTGCTCAGCGGCCTGCCCCATCTGCGCCAAACTCCACGTCAAAGGTCCCTCAAGTTGGTTCGCAACCATCCAGCTCCTTGCGGCAGCCTGAACCGAGTAAAATGCGGCAACCGTCACCTAGCAGCAAAATGCAAGACGGACGAAAGGAGTCGCCTTCGCAACGCCTACCACAACCCAACGGCACATCTCAGAAGCCGTCGCAGCAAGGTGGTTCCGTCCAACAGCCTAAACCGCTCAACGTTGCCAATAAGCAGCAGCCACAGACCAAGCCAACGGTCGACCCTCGCAAGCAAGCAGAAGAAGCACTGACTAGCAAGCCGAAGCCGGAGGAGCACAAGAAGGAGGCTCGCATGTCAAGTATGAGCGAAAGCGAGGTCATGGCCAAGCTACGGCAAGTCGTGTCGAAAGACAACCCAATGGACTCATACAGCAAGCAAAAGAAGATCGGTCAAGGCGCTTCTGGGTCGGTCTACGTAGCGCGAGTAAAGGAAAGCTCATCTTCGCCTATCGCCCGAGAAATCTACCGAACACATGGGCCCAAGGGACAAGTTGCGATCAAACAGATGGACCTTCGCAATCAGCCACGAAAAGAGCTGATTGTGAATGAGATTATCGTTATGAAGGACTCGAAACACCCCAACATCGTAAACTTTCTAGACTCTTTCCTACAGGAACAGACCAACGAACTATGGGTCGTTATGGAGTTTATGGAAGGTGGCGCTTTGACCGATATAATCGACAACAACCCTGTCATAACCGAAGACCAAATTTCCACAATCTGCTACGAAACTTGCAAAGGTCTAGCGCATCTACACAGCCAAGACATCATCCACCGTGACATCAAGTCCGACAACGTGCTGCTTGACCGCATGGGCAATGTCAAAATCACCGACTTTGGCTTTTGTGCTAAATTGACTGAGTCGAAGTCGAAGCGGGCGACAATGGTAGGCACACCATATTGGATGGCGCCTGAAGTCGTGAAACAGAAAGAATATGGCCCGAAGGTCGATATTTGGAGTTTGGGCATTATGGCGATCGAGATGATTGAAAGCGAGCCGCCTTACCTCAACGAGGAGCCGCTGAAAGCACTGTTTTTGATTGCGACGAATGGAACACCGAGGTTGAAGAACCCAAACAAGCTGAGCAGAGAGCTTAAGGCGTTTTTGAGTGTTTGTTTGTGTGTTGACGTTAGGTCAAGGGCGAGTGCGGATGAGCTGTTGAAGAATGAGTTCTTTAGGGAGAGGTGCAGCCTTGCTAGCCTTAGTGAGCTGTTGCGATGGCGGGAAAAAGGAAGGCAATAGACAGAGATGTCTGCTGGACGAGGCGCGAGAGAATCTGACACGACGACTTCACGGCCTTGATGAAGGATGAAGACCAGAGCATCTGCCACCGGTTTTGAGCTATGAGGACAGCCAAGACTTACCATGTTGGAGCGAGATGTTGGAACATTGGCCTGTCACAGCAGCATTCTCTGCAGAATAACTGCACGGAGTCCGAGTCAAGTTGGAGTGCAGCGTTCCGGAAGCGGTATAGATGGCATGAATGGAATGACAGCGATTATGACCACATCAACCCTACTGCTCTTGCACCTCGAATTCTGACTACTCGAAGAACCAAGCGTGCCAAGTCATGTAGCGTATCTCCAAAGCTTAGCTTCGTTGGCGCTAAGCGTGTTTCGTTGTCTTCCAAAATGGCTTGTCCTCCGTGATTCTTGAACACCATAAGTTTCTCGAGCACGGTTCAATAACGATCAGCGTACTGTTTTGCGATCAGAGAAGTGTTGTTGCCCAACCATCAAGAGGCCAAGCGACCTGAAGCGATACGGCAGCTGTGTTAGGACTTTGCCGGGCAACGACCAACGCGGCAAATGCGCCTGCTCGCTACCTGACTGGCGTGCATTTTGATCCGTCCTCCATCATTCAGCTAGTATGCAATGTAGGATCGTCTTACACCACGAGACCCTTTGAGAGCTGCAAGAGTCCACTGATCAAACAGCTATAGTTCAGTATCAGAGTAAAATGTCTGATGTCTAAGGCTGAAACGGCATACGTGGAAATCCTCATACTCCTTCTCGTTGACGTGGGCGGCTAGATGCTCCCTACGACCTAAGAATGGCTTTCCATGAACGACGGTCGTCGGTTTCCGACCTCAGACTAACTCAACATTGGATCGTGGTATGGTTGTATTGCGGCGGAAACGCTATTAGCACAACTACGTCTCTGCTCACCGTGGGTAGATAGGCTCCTTTCAGCGTGCCGCCATCCTTCGGGGCAAATACTATTGCACTCACTGCTACTGGCTGGCTGTTCTAGAACCGCAGCTGAGAGGCTGTCAGTCTGGAAGTCCCCGTCCATAAAGATATCGAAGCACCGACGTTTGCATCGTGTTCGATCGCAGGAGCGTTGCAGCTTCTATGCACAATTTGCCGGTGGTCTGTGTTTCTACCAGACGATTGCGAACATGCTTGCTGTTGGCCTAAGTATTGCGAACCATATTCCCACTGCATTAGATGGCGGACACGGCATCGGCTTCTATTCTTACGCGTCCGCCACAACTGACATGGTATCCATCTACGGTACGGACAAGGTTGATCTTCAGCTCTTCGACTCAGGCTGTCTGATCGATGGAACCAAGAACTGCACAAGCGGTTGCAGCAATATAAGACTGACAAATACGTAGAGCATTGGGTCCTGTCGCATCTGTCCCCTCGGGAATATTGGTCATCGTCAGCATTGTCTATGGGTAGTATGGAAGTAGAAGCGGGAGAGTCGACCCTCAGCCCGAAATTAGGCGATGTCGAAGCACAGCGGGTACGACGCCAGCGTCGACGTCAACGAGCAAATACGAGGGTCCACACCTCAGTCACTGGTCAGATCACTGCGCCGGCCGAGACACCAGTCTCGGCTGCTCAGCTCGAGGCCCGGCTTCTTGATGTTAGCTCGGCAGCTGGTAAACTGTCAGAGTCTGACGGCGTCGAAGGCCTAGCAACCGAAGCCACACGGATAGCTCAACCGGGTCATGAACGGAAATAGGAGCTCTTGATTACCTAAGACGTACTCGAGGTGATGGAATATAGCGGCCGGTGGTCGGCTTGGAAGGAGAGTGAGAGCACCGAGACAGCACAAAAGTCTTTGTGATAGACACTCGGCAGGTAGCTCATCTCCAGGTGTTACCACGGCTGACATTCGGGCAAGTTGCACTCTGAGAGACGTTGACCTTCACCTATGTCTCCATTCCGAGGGACAAATCATCTCTATGTACCCCAGCTAACATCGACGCCAAGACGCTAAACCGTATCTAGCACGATGCATGGTTTGCATCCAATATTTCACGGTGCAGCTGTGGCAGCTCCCTGGCCCTCGAGATTCGAATGTAGAGAAATGCTGCCTAGTTTCCGGCCTGCCTGGGTATCTCTGTCCCGTCTCCCAGTACGACGATTCAGCACAGCACAGCATCTATATTCTGCCAAAATGCCAATCACAAACGACCATATCCTTACGTTATCGTGTCCGGACAAGCCCGGCATAATTCACGCTGTGACAGGACTCATCGCGCAACATGACTTGAACATTTTGGATTTACAACAGTTCTCCGATCCTTCTTCGGAAAAGTTCTTTATGAGAGTGCACTTCGGTCACGCAGAATCGACATCACACCTCACTGAATCGTTCTCCGCACTAAATCAGAGCCTTCAATGCAAGCAGTTCAACATCCGCGCCGTGTCGCGGAAGCCTCGTGTGTTGATCATGGTCAGCAAAATCGGCCACTGTCTGAACGATCTACTGTTCCGCGTCAAGACGAATCAACTTGGCATCGATGTTCCCGTGATAGTGAGTAACCACCCGGAATTCAAGGAGCTAGCCGCCAGCTACGGGGTACCGTTCCATCACCTGCCTGTCACGAAAGATACAAAAGTCGAGCAGGAGTCGGCAATCCTCGACCTGATCAAGAAGAACGAGGTCGATCTCGTCGTTCTAGCGCGGTACATGCAGGTTCTGTCGCCGAAGCTGTGCACCGAGATGAGTGGGCGCATCATCAACATCCATCACTCGTTCTTGCCGAGTTTCAAGGGTGCGAAACCGTACCATCAGGCTTATGAAAGGGGAGTGAAGATTATTGGGGCCACGGCGCATTTCGTGACGGCGGATTTGGATGAGGGGCCGATTATTGAGCAGAGGGTTGCGAGGGTGGATCATAGTATGAGTGCGAAGGAGCTGGTGGATGAGGGGAGTAATGTTGAGAGTCAGGTGCTGGCTGCGGCTGTCAAGTGGTGGAGTGAGGATCGGGTCTTGATGAATGAGGCGAAGACTGTTGTGTTCAACTGAGAGGCAGGGGGTTGTATGAGCGCACAGTTACCGACCTATTGAGCTACGTAGCTTCGATCCACGTGCCAGTCGTTCAATGGGGTTGGATCACATATGCCTGAGGCAGGAGTGACCGAATGGTTCCTGGTTGCCTGAACTGCGTCACCGCGTTTGCCTCGTTTGCCTCGATATTGCCCGCGGCGCAATAGATCTATTGATGTGCACCACGATTGTTCCTCTGCGACTGTGTTGCACCTTCTCGTCGATCCACTGTCCGCTGTCAACATGGCTTCGTTCAAGCTATCAGCCGTTCTCAAAGGACACAATAGTGACGTGCGAGCAGTCCTCCACCCAGATCCGTCCTTCGCACTGACCGCATCGCGAGATGGCTCTACGAAAGTCTGGAAGCAGACCAGCCAAAGTCCTCCCGCATACGAAGCTGACGAACTGTCGTCTGGCAACCAATTCAAGACATGTCTAGCGTATCTGCCACCCTCAAAAGAATACGCTGATGGTCTGGTATTAGCGGCCGGTCAAGACACCCTCATTGAAGCACGGCAACCCTCCACTACTGCAGACCACAATGCAGATGCCATGATGGTCGGCCATTCGAACCAAGTCTGCTCGTTAGACGTGTCAGAAAGAGGCGATTTCATAGTCAGCGGTAGCTGGGACAACACAGCGAAGGTCTGGGGCGTGGGGAAGTGGGAGGTTGAGCTTGATCTGCCGGACCACACGGCTACCGTCTGGGCTGCGCTGGCCTACGACCGCGAGACTATCGTCACTGGCTGTGCCGATAGAGCAATAAGGGTATTCACGACTGGTGGCAAACAGCTTGTCAGCTTTGACGGTCGGGATGTCGTGAGAGCGCTCGCAAAAGTGGAAGGGCATCCTACTGGGGCGCAGATCGCGAGTGCGTCGAATGATGGTATAATCAGATTATGGACTCTAGACGGAAACCTGAGGGGTGAGCTACATGGTCACGAGTCGTTCATATACTCGCTTGCGGTCTTACCTTCTGGTGAGATCGTGAGCTCTGGGGAGGATCGGTCGATACGCGTATGGAAAGAGACGGAGTGTGTTCAGGTCATAACGCTGCCCGCGATTTCAGTGTGGAGTGTTGCTGCGTCTCCCAATGGGGACATAATCGCTGGGTCGAGTGACAAGATCGCGAGAATATTCACAAGAGAGCAGGAACGACAAGCAGATGCTGCTACCGTAGCAGAGTTTGATGAATCTGTACAGTCATCAGCCCTGCCCAAGCAACAGGTCGGGGACGTCAACACCACAGACCTGCCAGGACCGGATTTCCTGACGAGAAAGTCTGGGACTAAGGAAGGTCAAACAGCCATCATCAAAGACACAAATGGCCAACCGACAGTCTACCAATGGTCAATGTCACAACAGACGTGGGTGAAGGTCGGCCAGCTAGTTGATTCGGCTGCCTCGAGCAACAAGGTCATGTACAACGGTCAAGAATACGACTATGTGTTTGATGTTGATATTGAAGATGGCAAGCCGCCACTCAAACTACCCTACAACGCGACCCAGAATCCTTACGATGCCGCGACCAAGTTTCTCCAAGACAATGAACTACCGATATCCTATCTGGAAGAGACGGCGAATTTTGTCATCAAGAACTCGCAAGGTGCACAGCTGGGCTCGCAATCGCAATCCGGAGGCGCAGATCCATGGGGGACGGAGAACAGATACAGACCAGGCGAGGTCGCGCAGTCTTCGTACAAGCCGCCGGAAGCGCAAGAAACTGCGGCGCGGTCGACATTACCACAGAAGGACTATCTCTCAATTGTCCTTGGCAAACCCAGCGCAGCTATGGGTCAGATCACCAAACTCAATGCATCCTCGAATGCGCCTCTCTCTCAGTCCGAACTAGATGCTCTTTCGCAGCTCGCATCGACATTGGACAAGCATAACTTCCAGGCCAAGCCCTCGATGCAGTCTTCGGTGGTGGAACCTGCATTGACCCCATTACTCAAGATGATTGCAACGTGGGAGCCTCTCAAGACAAGACTAGCGGGCCTTGACCTCTTCCGGTTCGCCGCAGCCGCCACATCTGAGTTTCCAGTGCCTGGTGACGATAGTCTGACACATCTCTTCACGAACCAGATCTTCGAGGACGCGGTGCTGAGGGAGAATTACAAACTTGCTATGGTCGGCTATCGTTGCTTCGCCAACCTAATGTACGGCTCAGACACCGGCCGAGTGGTGACACAAGTCTACACTGACAACATAATACAGCATCTCGCTGCCGGTGCTCAAATGATAACGGCCAAGAAGGATGTCAGCTTCGCTGTCGCACATGCCACACTGTCACTCAATACCGCCGTTCTGGTATCTTCGGACAAGACGGATCAGAGCGAACAACAAGCGCTGAAGCTGATAGAGGTATTAGTGATGGTGCTCGACGCGTGCCCAGACGTGAATCACGCTGGGTCCAACCCACTCGCACAAAGTACCGAAGGAGCATACAGAACACTCGTCGCCCTCGGCACCTTACTTGTACGATTCAAGGGCAACGAAGACCTCAAGAAGGCTGCGAGGAGCATGTACAAGGTAGATGATGTGCTTGCTGACTTGAAAGAGAAGAAGTACAATGACGAGCCGCGGTTCAAGAGGGCCAGTGGGGAGATTTCCAGGCTGCTAAAATGAGGTACCGGTTTAGAGCTACTCATGGTTGTACAGCAGACGATCAATTTGTGACAGGCATTGCAGGCAAGCGTATCCTTGAGGCTCAATCTTCGAGCAGGAATGTCGAAAGCATGGTGCATGGGTAGCATTGGGGGAGCCTCATATCCTCGGTAGCATCGATATAGAAGATATGCGACATCCTTGGAAGACCACGCGTTACCCCTCTGCCATTCTACCCTTGAGAACTTGTATTCATACGTGACAGGACTTCCCCAGGCACGTTGAATGTGCACTTAGCAACGTCGTAGAGATGACTGTTTTCATAAAGCGCACCCATTGAAAGAATGGGCCGCCGCAAGCCTATAAAGCCTAAACATCTGATTACGAGGTAGTTTGAGACCTCTGAACGTTTTGGAAGAAGCAGAATGCGCGAGCATAGTAGGAAATCTAGATGGAAGTGAGCGTTGTTTCTTTCGGTAGGGAAGAGGGATTTGTGATGCCTCAGGCCTCCGAGACTGCAGTACTATGTCGCATGTGCAATGTAATTCCACGTCCAGCATTTAATATAGCAGACTGACACGCGAACTGAAGTGCTCATTGCGCTCTCCATCCTCGAAGACTTGTCACCACGCCTGTGTACCCAATACCCGTGCAGAACGACGCCTCGATCTCCCCGATACGAACGCTTGGCCTACTCTTTAAGCATGCGATAGACGACTTTGGAACTTGTTCGAACCCGAAGGGCAAAGGCGAGGGCGAGTGCGAGCACGAAGATGGCCGCGGCTGCTACCAACGGCGTCACCGATGCCGCGATGAACGGAAATGGCGATTACGATCCGCTTGCCAAATACACAAGATGGCACAACTTCCCCATCGCCATGGATATCCCCATCGGTGACGCTGGAGAAGAAGTCGAACTCAATCTGCAAGACTTGGACGAGCCGACAGAACTGTGCCAGCTGTTGGAGAACGAGAAGGTGGACCGCAAATTCTGGGTTGCTGTCGCTCTGGCCTATGCCAGGAAAGGTCTGCTGGACTACGCGATTGAGGTCCTGCGCCAGGGCTCGCACGTCTTTGCGAGATCTAGCTCCAAGGACAAACTCAGTCTGCTGGGCTGCATGTCGTGGATGTACCTACTGAAGAGCAGACACGCCCCGCGTACTGTGGGTGAGGGCCAGGATCCTGCCGAAGTCAAGACCAAGGAGCACTACCTACGAGAGGCCACGAATGTCATGAACGAAGCCACGAGAATAAATCCCGCCCATCCTCCTCTATACCTCACCCGAGGCGTCCTCAACCTCCTGCGAGCCGCTCTTGCCACGTCTACCAAGACTGGTCCGGGTGCGGAGAATGAGCGGTCCGATGCCCTGATCCAGGCCTTGAAATGCTTCGATGAGGCGGGCAAGCTATCCAACCAACGAAACCTCCTCGCCCTGATGGGAAGAGCCCGATCGTTGTATCTGTTGAAGAGATATTCGCAAGCTTTAACAACATACCAGCAAGTACTGACCAAGATGCCAGACCTCTCCGATCCCGATCCAAGGATAGGAATTGGTGCCTGCTTCTGGCAGATGGGCTATCACGATCAAGCAAAGAATGCCTGGGAACGAGCTCTGACCCTGAATCCAAAGTCCAACATTGCCCACACCCTGCTTGGTATCTACAACTTACGTGAGAGCAGCAAGTATTCCTCCGATGACCGTCAATTTCAGACCCTCTACACCAAAGCCATACAGATACACCTCAAGACTGCTTATGGTCTGGAGAAAAACTGTGCTTTGACCAATGCCGTCTTCTCCACTTACTTCCTCAATTCGAGACGATTCGATACCGTTGACCCTCTGTCGAAGAAGGCAGTCGAGCAGACGGACGTCAACGCTGTGGCAAGTGATGCATGGTTTGTACGAGCACGTAAAGAGCATGTCAGTGGCAATGTGCAGCTGGCTAATGATGCATACAACAGAGCCGACCAAGCAAGGGGTGGCCAGAACGCAGGCTACTTCCCTGCAAAATTCGGCCTGATACAGCTCATGATAGAATCGGGAGATCTGCAGAATGCCAAATTCAGGCTGGAGAAGCTGTTCGAGAGAAGCAAAGCTATTGAGATCATGACTCTGCTGGGATGCATCTATGCCGAGGAGATCTTTGCTGCGCTGAAGGCGAATCCGAAAGAGGACAAGGCCAATGACGTTCGGAAAGCCGTTCGCATGCTCGAGACCGTGCGGAAGAATTGGAAGGATGAAAAGGCAAAGGTCAAGACGAAACCCGACTCCGCCGTGCTGCTGTATCTAGCACAGTTGTACGAGATTGACAACCCTCTCGAGAGCGAGAAGTGCTTGGCCGAGGTGGAGAACCTGCAACGACAAGCCATTGCTGACGAGAATGACTTTGACCCTGCTGCGGAGGACTTCAACGAGCTCATCCAGGAGCAGATGCCTCCATCCTTACACAACAACATTGGCTGCTTCTATTACAGAGACGAAGCATTCGAGCAGGCTTTGCAACGATTCGAGATTGCCCTGAATGCTACCCTCAAGTTGCATGAAAAGCAAGCGGAGGAGAAGCAGAAGGCAGAAGAGGCAGGTGAAAGCACAACAGACCTTGACCAGGCCGATACGGATGCGCTTGTCACCACCATATCGTACAACCTTGCTAGGACGCAAGAAGCTCTCGGTCAGAGAGAGGCCGCGATCAGAACATACGAGGGTCTACTGAGCAAGAGACATTCTGACTACTCAGACGCATCTGCACGACTAGCATACATTGCTTTGGTGGAGTCGCCACAAGACCAAGGCCCAAAGAAGATGAAGGCTATGTACGATGCCGACTACAGCCACCCGGAAGTGCGTGCTCTCATGGGCTGGTACTTCCACAGCTCCAAGAAGCGGATCGCGAATGTCGGAGAAGATCAAGAATTCAGACACTACAAACACACTCTACAAGGCTACGATAAGCATGATCTATACTCTCTCGTCGGCATGGGCAACATACACCTCACGATCGCGCGAGATATGCCACGGAACTCTGAGTCTGAGAAAGAGAAGCGGTCAAAGATGTATCAGAAAGCATACGAGTTCTTCGACAAAGCTCTCCAGCTCGATCCCAGAAACGCCTTCGCAGCACAAGGGGTAGCAGTCGCTCTTTGCGATGATAAGAAGAGCTACTCTGATGCCCTTCAGATTCTCGTCAAGATCAAAGATACAGTCCGTGATGCGTCCGTCTTCCAGAATCTGGGACATGTATATTGTGAGACCAAGCAGTACTCCCGTAGTATAGAGAACTACGAGACGGCACTGAAAAAGCAAGTCCAGGCACGACAGGCGAAGGCAGATTTCCAAAAGTCAACTCTCAATGGCGACACAGCCGATGAAGAAAAGACCAACGGCGTTAACGGCAGCGCCAGAGCAGAACCCGACCACGCCTCCGACGCGTCTCTCCTTTCCTGCCTCTCCCGTGTCTGGCTTCTCCGCGGCAAAACCGACAAGTCCATTCTCAGCCACACCACCTCCCTTGACCTCATGAAGCGAGCCCTAGCAACCCAACCGGATAGTCCGCATCTGAGGTTCAACGTCGCCTTCATCCAATTCCAAATAGTTCAACTCGTCAACTCCCTCCCAGAAACACAGCGGACACTCGAAGACCTCCTCGCCGCTCGTGCCGGTCTCGAACAAGCAATCGAAACCTTCGAGGCCGTCGCACAGTCACCCCAACCACCATACCCGAAACCTCTCCTCGAGCAGCGTGCCGCCATGTCAAGAGGCACAATGATGAAACAAATCGAAAGAGCAACGCAACAGCAAGAATCGTATGAGCGTGCGAACTCCGAGAAATTGGCCGAAGCCAAACGGCGACGCGAGGAGGAACTTAAGGCCAGGGATGCAGCCGCCGCGCGTCGACGTGAGGAAGAAGAAGCTCGAGAAGCGGACATACGCAAGAAGCGAGAACAGTTCATGGAAGAAGCGGCTGCGAAGGCAGAGGAGTTCAGACAGGCGGCGCTGATACGAGAGGCGGCTGAGTACACTACCGATGAAGATACCGGTGAACGCATCAAACGACAAAAGAAGAAGGGAGCTGGCGGTGGACGCAGCAGGAAGAGGAAGCAGCGCGATGACGAGGATGGATTCATCGAACATGACGATGAAAACGACTCAGATGCTAGTCATGGCGGCGCAAGAGACAGGACCCCTCTTTCGGGTACCGATGAAGACGCTAATAGAGAAAAACCAAGCAAGAAGAAGCGGAAACTCGAGCGAAAGGCGCCGAGGAAGGAAAGACCAAGCGCGAAGAAGGAGAAGCAGGGGAAGTTCAAGAGTCAAGCTGTGGTGGTGGATAGTGATGAGAGCGAGGAGGAAGCCGTCGCCACGCCGAAAGGCGGCAGTCGCAGTGCATCCGAGGCTCCAGGCAATGTTCCGACGCCGGGTGCTGGTGCTGGTGCTGGTGATGAGGACGGAGATGGAGATGTATCTATGGATGAGCCGTCCAGGCCTGCGCCTAGGCCAAGGAAGCAGGCGAGGCTTATCGCGGATGAGGATGAGGACGACGAAGAAGACGCGGAGGCTCCACCGGCTTCATCGGCCATTAAGTCTGCGGCTAGGGTTGTGGACGATGAGGACGATGAGTAGGGTAGGGTGGTAGTCGTGTTCAGTTCAGCCCAGTCCAGTTCAGTCCTCATTTCACTTCTTGCCGGTATGTACTCCTATAAATTCGCGCCTCTAGCAATGCGAGGCAGTCACGCCGTCGTCGTCGGCAACGTTCCTTTCTACTTGGTACGGTACGGTTCGGTCCAGCTCGTTCCGTTGCGGTAACTGGTCCGATCCGACCGCTTGCAAAATGAACAGTCACAGTTACATCTAATTCAGTGACACAATTTACTCTAACTGCCCTGATCGACCTAATCTGCCCTGACCTGACCTGCTCCGCCCTGCGCAGAACCGACATCTACATTATGGACCGTCCCATCCGGGCACAGCAACATAAATCAATCAATCAATCAATCGCCTGCCCCTGACCGTAAATACAGTAGCCAGGTTTAACTCAGTTAAGCTAGCTTCCTCGTTGCTCAGCCAGCCATTTATTCATTCATAGTTACCGACGCGTCTGTAGACAGGAATTACAGTATGACGGTCGCACCCCCGTTGATCCTCGTGCTCCGCATACACGCACTAGGAACTGAAGCGCGGGATGGAACGGAGAGAGTAGGGGTGTAGGTGGGTAAGAGGTAGGTAGTACGACGCTGTCGACTGACGACGACCATTCTATTGGATGGGGGGACGGTACCATCGATCGGTCGATCGATCGATCCATACATACATACATATAGAGTCAGACAGGCGGGCAGGCAGACAGACACGACGCGTGCAGAACGAGGAAGGAGCGAAGTCGATGTGATTGCTCGGAAGGAAGGAAGGAAGGAAGGAAGGAAGGAAGGAAGGAAGGCACGTACTCTGTCCTAGAACGCGCAATCTAGTCACTCAGCCAGTCAGTCAAACAGGACAGGCCAGGCCAGGCAGCGGCGAACGAACGAATGTAGGATTATAATGTATCGGATGGGAAGGCGGTGCTAATCTATGCATGCATGCCGCAGGACAGCGGGAAGGAACGAGCAACCAACCACGTTTCGTTTGTGGCGGGCTGGCAGGCAGGCAAGACATCGACAAGGAGCAGGATAGTCAATGCGGTGCGGCGCGGCCATGCTATGAGAGGCGAGGCTGAGCCGAACGGCGACAAGGAACGGATAGGGTGAGTGGACTGGAGTGGAGTGAGTGGAGTGATATTGTAGGAGAGCCACGCGCGGGCACGAGAGCAGAACAGCACCGTAGAGGCACTACCTTGTAGCCTAGGTTCCTGCACAGCAGCTCGGGGCACAAAGCAGATTACCGTTATGAGAAGTCCGTAATAGTCTTCTATGTAGTAGCCGAAACTACCGCGCACTGAACTGAAGTCGTTTCATTCATCATATACACCTCGCCTTTGCTTGAGCGCATTGATAACTGGTGTCCTCCTCCCTCCAAGCGCTTGCATCACCAGTCTCGATCTCGTCTTCAAGTGCTTGTGGCTTGGCTGTCATACTGGCTTCGGTCCTCCGTCCCAGCTAATGGTCCCCCGTGACTTAGAGCCTTCATGATTTTGGTGATGATTGTTTGAGGCAAAAGGAGGTATGCACAATATGCGGTTCGAGGCATGCAATCCTGGCAGTGATAGCACTGTCCTTATGGCAAGGACCTCCCTTATAGCTAGTGTTTCTGTGAGTATCCGCGACCCACCTCAACCAACAATGTGGCCGACAACGCCAGCCAGCTGGCCAAAGAAGACACCCTTGAGTATTGCTTCACCCTGATGCTCGGTCCATTGGCCAGCCTCCTTCAGCTTCCGCTTCCACGTCTTCTGCTCATGGCCTGTCAAACTGTCCCATTTCCTCAGCGTGCCTTCTTTGGCTATGTCTGCCGCCTTGCTGAGTTCGGTCGAGAGCTCACCACCTGAGTGCTCCAGATCTCTGACGATGACAGCCTTGTTCGGCTCGGTGTCAGATGACTGTTGTTGAGCGACTAGCCCAGCCAGGGTATCTTGGACCTCCTGCATGGATGGTATGGCGGTTGCGATGTCGGATTGCATGGACTTGATAGCTTCACTCGCCTCTGCTAGCTTGATACTCTGTTGAATCTCTTGCATCTTCTCAATTACCGGTGTTGCTTCCGAGAGTCTGATTTTGTCGATGATTGACTCAACGGCCGGCATCGATGCTGGTATCATTGGGCCCGGGTTGTCGTGTGCATAGGGGTATGAATCCCCGTGCGAATTTTGCCACCGCTGCGGTAGGTACTTCGTCGCCCCAAGGATTGGCGGAATTGCTCCTCGGAACTCGAGGTAAGATATGACTGCCGTCGTACAGAGGAAAAGCGCTATCAACGCCAAGAAGATGTTGTAGATGAGCGAGCCAGTCTCTGAAGGACCGACCAATACGTAGCGGGGCATATTCTGGCCTGTGCCCGTGGCTGGCGATGGCTTAAGTGGAAGCGTCTGAACGACGACATTTTTGTCCACACCAATGGTTGCAAGGCGAATGTATTGTGGAGGTGTCTGACCGCTGATTGGTAACTTTGGTGAGATGAAGTTTGAGAACACGATGCGGGTGATAGGGCCACTATGAACGTCGACGGCATCTGAGTACTGTTTGAAAGCGGTCATGCCTTCTCCTGCTATATAGTCAAGGGTATGGATTTGTACCGAGCTGTCTTGACCAGCGACTGCGATGACAAATTGCTGCGAGCCATCCTGTCCTTTCGACAGAGCGCAAGTATCAAGGCCAACTGCTTGCTTGAGGTTCTTCAGGTACTTGACAAGAGTTTGCTGCACCTTGGCGAAGTCTCTCGAGAGCTTAAGCACAATGAGCTCGACGCCAGATTTGTCTTGCCTATTCTGCAGCAGAAGGAGATGGCGGGGGCTCAGGAAGCGTAAGGCGCGTATCTTGGATCGTCCCTTTGGGCCAAGTTGTGTTTCGTAGACCTTCACTGGGTCGGAGTTGACTGTACCTTGCTGATCACCAAGCTGCTGCAGAAAGAGCTCGTGGTCTGTTGCGTAGGCCAGAGCAAATGATATACCGGTAGTGTCGATGCCCACTAGATCTGCATCATTGGCTTCATTCTTCTCGAGGTTTATCCTGGAGATAACCTGTGTGGCGGATGGAGTCTCGGTAACAGGAAGCGTAATGACCTCGTTCTGTGTAGCCAAACCCGAGGCAATAGTAGCCACTTTTCTTATGAGGTGAGGAGCCAGCTGGGCAGGCTTCTCTTCGATAGTTGGTTCTGTTCCATCGGCGTACGTTGGGGGAGATAGCCTCAATACCCTCTGGTAGCAGTCGCTCTTGGGGCCAGTGGCAGCTCGGAATATGGCTTCTCGTGCTAGAGGTTGTGTAGGGGCGACATGGGCAGCAGGCGGTTCAGAGTCACTCGAGTCTTTCTCCTTCTTCCTCTTTCCTGGGAGCGGCACTCTGAAAGATCTGAAATGTTCATTTATTCCCGCCTCTTGGTCCTTGACTGAACTGTTTATGCCGGCGTAGGCCAGTAGGGACTGTGGACTGGACTCAGCGATTGCCAGAGAGCTGACGTTGTCCTCGTCTGGCGCAAGCAAGATATCTGATATTTCTCTGATCTCCGAGCGGTTCGAGGTATCGAGAAGGGATATCCTGTTGGGTACTCCAGTCGAGGACGATCCTCCTCCACCTCCCACGAGCAGGAAGTGGTGGTTGAGCGGATCAAAGTCGGCGCCGTAGAGGGGGTATGCCAGTTGCTTTCGGGCCACATGAATTGTTGGGCCCCCTCCGAGGAGGCCTGCGACTGCTTTGCCAGACATCCTTCCTTCTGTCCTCACTACAACCACATATGCTTTCTAGACTGAGAGTGGTAGAGATCGTGTCGGCAGAATAGCTGGTGAACGTCTGTGCCGCCGCTGACGTCGACGTGTCAACAACCGTGGGTATACATGAACTAAGTTACGAGTTGTGCTAGGCCGTCAAATACTTGGTTTCTCTGCGTAACCATGACAATGTATTATCACTTCAACTTGGAAGAGTGGGCATTCATTATTCAGCTTTGATGACTACAGAAGGCGCCAGACTTTGGAAAGCGCAACCATACCTGTTTTCGCAATGCTTCTCGCTGACCATCAGACACCTCCTACGGCTGAATAAGGCATTTCATTGGGTGCGCTAATGATCTACGTCTATGAGCCTCGTCCCATGCTTTTATGCTTCGATGAATAGGTGTCCGAAAATGTTGCCTCCCAGGAACCGGGTAGCTCTCCACCCAACAGCGCCATTAGCCCCATCAGAGCCAACACGAGACGGTCTCACAGTCCTCTTCAGCTTGCCTTCTGCGGCCGCCGAACGCCAAAGTAATAGCTCAACCCATAGTCGAAGTCTTCTTTGTGATCCATCTTCCAGCCCATCTTCTCATACAGCTCCTTGCCCATGGGACTAGAGTCGATATAGCACGGTAGCTGATCACGATCAGCAAGCTCAAGACCATGCCGCAGAATCATCGATCCGCATCCCTTGCCTTGGTAGTCGGGATGGGTAAGAAGAAATTCCATGTCTACGCACGATCGAGGTTAGTCAAATGGCCCCCGGTAGCTGATGCCACAAACAAGGGAGATACAGACGGCAGTTACTCACACCAATGTCTCTCCTCCCCCATGAACTTTTCCCTATTTCTATCAAAAGCCCCGAAGAGATCTCCCGCCAGTTTCATATCGCATGCCTCCATGAAGCTACTTCCCCATCTGTCCTCTTCATGACCTGGTTGACCCTTCTCACCTTCGCCCTTGGGTCGTATCCATCGACCATGCGCGACGATGGTGCCGGTCGAGGTGTCCGTCACCCTCAAGCATATGGTATTCGGATCATTGATCGCGAATTGCGTCGCTTCAGTCCAGGCTTTCGCAGTTTGAGGTGTGTCGGGCATCATCTTCTGGAAGAAGTCATAAGTATGAAACGATTTCAGGAATAGCGGGGCAACAGCTGCTTTATCGGATGTTGCGAGGTAGTCCAGGACGAGGTTATCGCGTTCGGCCAGTGGCATGGTGGTTGTTGGTCGAGCCAGTGATCGAGTAAATAGAGATCAATCTCGGTAGTGGTTCAGCAAAGATTTTGTGTCTCGTGGAAGGGTCGTGTCGCTCTCGGTCCTAGCATGGGTGAGGCGCTTTGATCTGTAGGTGGTGAAGCTGATATCCGTAGAGAAGGAATCATCCTGCAAGGACGCCAGACTACATGCTTCTGAACAAATGTGGCATTGTAACGGTCATTTCTGTGTTTAGAATAATGGTCAAGCTCGTGGACGGCTGACTGTGCATGTTGTGAGCACTTCTTTGGGCAGTCTACCCCGCCGCGTCAACCACTGTACTTCAGGCCGCCCGATTCGCGTTTTAGGGAGGCTTACAGCATCGCCATTATGACTCTGACATATGGGTGAAGACTTAACAGAGGGACTGGAGTCGATGAAAAGCAGGTACTTTCGCTGGGGTTTGACAACAAATCCGAATGGGGTATCATTACTTGCAGGCAGCAGCTCTATTGAAGTATATTCGCGCCTTCCTCGTCAATTCGTTCCTTCATGCGCTTCATATCACATTAGTCGTACCCCCAACATAAATCCTCACAGCTTGCCAAAATCATAAAAGATGCAAGTCTTCGTCTTGTAGTTACACAAGAATGCTCCGTCCTGCCCAGCCTTGCTCCAGTCCATCAATTGTTCCTGTATCTCTTGTACGTATTCTCTCTCCGTCAATGCCACCGCGTGTCGCAATGTACGCCAGGTCTCACCGTCCGACAACCTCGTGTTTCGAATACGGTGTAATGTATCATCATCTGTGTCGATGGCAAGCACTTTGTATGATTTGCTCATCGTCTCTGCTAGCTCTTGAGCAGCGGACCGCGCCGAGTCTACGATTGCTGCGCGGTTGACTTTCTTAGATTTGTGTTGTGGGGTTAGGATGACTATGTTCTCTCGGTCAGAGGCGCCGTGTGAACTTCTGGTTCTTCGGAGCACTGGCTGGTCGGCTGTTGCCAGCTGTCTCTCGCCGATTTCTTCTCGTAGGTGACCCACCAGTTCTGAGGCGGTCACATCTGTCTCGTCTCGCGATGGCGCTCGTACTTTTATAGCCCGCTGGGTCGCACCTACCGGTCTAACGATGACCAGCCAGTACTTTGATATGTCGGAATATGTTCTCTCCAGAGCTTCCATACCTTCGAAGGGCTCCGAAAGCTCAGCACTTATTCCAGCATCCAAAATACTGCGAACAATCTCGATACATGTACCTCTCAGTGTGGACTCGTCAAAGCTGGTGACTACCACATCGACACGAGCAGGTACGCTTGGCGGAATCATGGGTTTTGTCTTCGAATATTTGCTTCCTGGAGTCTGCGCGTCGATCCTTGCGTAAGAGGCTAGGTCCAGAATGTTGATCCGAAAGCCCGCAGCGCGAGCGAATGTCTTCTGTGTTGGAGTCTGGTAATTCCGGATGAGAGTATCGTATCGTCCACCAACAACCACAGTCTTCGATGCCTTGCTCTCGACGCACCTGAACATGAGACTTCCTCGATACAGCACCTCAGAAGTATTGCTCAGAGGCGAGAAGAGCCATGCCACATTGACTCGTTGCAGGACAAGATACTCGTGGACATCCTGAAGTCGATTGAGAGTTCTAGTCGCCTTCATCGCTGAGTCGTCCTTTTTCAGCTTTTTGAGGTTAGCTAACACGAGATGACGGAAGTCATCGAAGTTTGACGAGAAGTTGAAATGGCTCAGAGCAGCTACAGTGGTAGCGGGCAGTCCCACAGATGGTGATTGGAGGTCCTGCTGTATTTGCTTCCAGGTGATTTTGCCTACATTGAGGCTCGAAAGTAGGTGCTTGACTGAGTCAATTCGCGCTTCAGGTACTTCGCATGCTCTGAGGATAAGATCGAGAAGGTCGCCATGCGATATGACAATTGTGAAAGACCGTACAAAGAGGGGACCGAGCTTAGTCAAGCAATCGTCCAAGACTGATATGACTTGAGCATCTCTAAGTGACAAGTCTTGTGCACTGTATGACACAAGGTCGAAGTCGACTTCGGGGATGCATAACGGTTCGACACCTGGGCCTCGTCGTCGAAACACTGTTCCAAAGCAGAACGACTTTGTGTATCTTGGCTTCTGCACAGCAATGGCTCGTGCGAAAGGCACCGTCAGGTCATGAGGTAGTTGCACTGTGAACCCAGCCGCATCAACGTAGCTCACAGGATTTAGGTAGAAGCCTTCGACAGGAAAGATTGTTTGCCGACTACCCTCTACGCCTCCGTGACAGCGGAAGACCTCTGCGAGCTTACCCTGGATAGCACTGACGATGTATGGATCAGGAAGTTCGAAGCCATCTTTATCGACATGAGCATATGCCAGAAGCTGTGCTTTGGTTGCTGTCTTGCTCATGAAGTTCTTCATGACGGGTTGAAGCTGCTCAGCGTCGCCATGCATCAAACGCTGTATGAACCGCTGTTCCTTCTCCTCTTCCAATGGCTCTGGTATTTCTGGGTCTAGCAGAAGCTCTTTCGCAGATGGCCGCTGGTCCTGATCGTGATTAAGTAGAGAAGTGATGATTCGTCCTTGCACTTTGTACTGCTCAGTACTGAATCGATCTGGCAGTCGCCAACCCGCTCGATTTATGCTCTCCATCCAGTCGATCCTCTCTACCCCAGTCTGGAAAGGGAAACACATCTCAAAGAAGATTACCCCAAGGGCGAACATATCTGCTTTCGTCGAGTACTTGCCACTTGACTTGATATCTGCCAGTTCTGGTGCAATGTAGAAGACGGTTCCTACGTTCTTCGACATTGGCCCTGCCACATGAGTTGCAATCTTGTGACCGTTAACGGTGGCCTGACCTGGTGACGCCAGGCCAAAGTCTCCAATCTTCGGCATCTTTTGGGAATTTATGAAGATATTCATTGGTTTGAGATCGCGATGCACGACTCCAAGGTTATGGATGTGGTTCAACCCGTCAAGGAGCAGCCGGAATATACGCCAAGCGTCATCAATGCTATCAGGAAGACCATTTTTGATCAGGTCGTGCAGCGTCCCCGTCTCACACAGTTCCATCTGTATGTAGAGAGTGGATGGCTTATTGTAATACTGAGGTGGTCGTCTAATAGCACTCGGTGTCCCTGCAGCGACTATGAAAGGCTGTGGACGAGAAGGTATGTTTGTCCCTTTCTGGGAATGTGAGATTTCGTTCGATTCGAAGAAGTTCGGGCCGTCGTCAGGGTTATTAGCCGCCGCCTGAAGTTCGAAAGGGTCACTTGGCTCCTCGTCGGCGTCGTCGCCTGACTGTATCGCTTGGCTATCGTCCCCATCATTCGACGGAGCAGATTGATACCCGAACATGTTCCCGTCGTCGCTGCTGTCAGTATCTTCCTCTTCTTCCTCGTTCTCTTCAACGTCAGGTATCTGTGACAGAGCTGGATCCATGAAATCGTGCCCCGTCGAAGGCGGCGCAAACATGCTGCTTCTGGGCGCGGCACTATCAGTAGGAACAGCAAAACTTCGAGGGTCAGTAGGTGCAGTCGAAGTTTCTGTATCTGTGGCATCTTGCTGGTCTTCTTCACTCCACGAGCCGAAATAACGGACGATGCCTGGATGATTGAGTTGAGCGAGCATTCTCACCTCGCCCCATATTCCTTCAGTATCTTGGACAGATTTGCACTTCAGTTTCTTAACGGCATAAAAATGGCCGTCCAGGCGGTTGCGTGCCTTGAGGACAACACCAAAGCCACCCTTGCCTAGTCTCTCAACTGGTTCCCATTCTGATGCCCACCTCGACTCAAAGACGCTTTTAGATCGGGAAAGAGTTTGAATGCTAGTCGCGCGTTGAATCTCGGCTGTGAACATAGAACGCTCGTGGCTCTTGAAGAACTGATGTGACTGCAACTGGAATGCTGTGGGTCGTTTGCGTGCTGAGATGGCGCACATCTTTGAGATTAGATGGTCAAAGTCCTGATCAAGTCCGGCTCGTGAAAGCGCGTCTTCGGGAGAGGTGTAAGTCTTGGTCAATCCATTGCCGAGGGCCATTTGCAGTAGTACCACCCCGAGTTCCCATATGCAAGTCTTACTGTTGCGACCTGAGCTGCCATTAACCAACTCAGGCGCAGCCCAGTTGCCCTGTGCGGGTTCTGAATGGTGCGTATTTTGCGCCATGTCGATGAGTTCTTGAAGCGCAGTGCCGTAGCCATCAGAGAGCTTCGCTTGGTAGCTGCCACGCGCGGAACCGAACAACAGAATGTTGTGAGCATTAATTGCGGGGTGGGTGTAGCCTTTGCGGTCGTAGAATTCTAAGGCGTCCAGGATCGATCGAGTGTACGTTCGAATTCTGGCAGCTGGAAGACTATCCACCATGTCCAGTAACGCAGTTAGTGATTGTTGGGCGTATTCTGATAGTATGAAGAGGTCCCAGGAAGCCTGTATCCTCTCGTCTAAACTCCTAACAAGCTTATAGCTATGGATCTTGACAACCGCTGCATGGTCGAACCTTCTAGCTTCTTGTAGTGTTTTTTCAATCTTGGAAAGAGCCGCTCTGTATTCAGCCTCACCGTCCATAGCAGGAGGAAGTCGGACCTCTTTCAACACGAGCTGCTGAGTCATGACGTCTCCATTTCGGTAAGGGCAAGCCAGCAGGACCTTCTTGTTGTCGCGCTGATATATGACCGACATTGGCTGAACGGCCCGGAAGGTTAAGTCAGCGTCAATAGAGAAGTCGTGGCAGGTGATGTCGTTGGTGAATACGATGCAACTGCTTGGATAGTCCTCTCCGACAGTCGTCGATTGTTCCGGAGCCGAGCCACTAGAGCTGAGCAGTTGGCGTTGTCGACGATGGTTTTCAACGTCTTGGGCCAGCTGCGCTTCTTCGGCCGCCGCTTCGACTTCCTTCTGTCGTAACGCAAGTTGCTGTTTCGAGGATGCGTCAGCCTTTGCAGCGACCTCAGTAGCGGTCCGCTCTTCCTCCAACGTGGCACCTTGAGCTCTATTGGCCTCTTTGTCCACTTCATCTTGCAATCTCGTCTCGATCTCTGATAGAATGCTAGATAGCATTGCTTCGTCGTCTTGTTCAGATTTGGTAATTTGCTCAATCGTGTTCTTGAGGCCAGCCCTCAGATCAGCTGTATCAGGTTCAAGTTCGATCAAATGGATAGTCGGTCCTAACTTTGGATAGTTTTCCGGCAGCTCCATGTCCAGTCGCACGAACACAGAGGCGTCGTGTCTTGCGGTAATGGCAATCTCAAAGCCTAGCTTCGGCTTACCCCATACAGTTTTCCTGCCAACGTCTAGCCTGGTTTCATTGCCATACATTAGCTTGACCATGGCGAACGCATTCTTCTGTCGCTCAGGAAAATCCTTGAGCGCCTCAACATCTTCACCCAGCATATCGTTCCACATCGAGGCGATATCTGCAGTATTACCTTTGCTCAAGCCGCGAGAGAGCGCGGGGGCTTCTGGCCTTCCATTTTCAGCGGTTTGCTTCGATGCAGGCTGTGGGGGCTGCAGCAAAGCGCCTGCTGTCTTTTTCTTCTTCGCCATTGTTACGGTCTGGGACCGATATGGTCGTGGCGGTGGCTGATTGTTGCTTATTGTTAGACTTGAAGTCGCAGGCAACGAGCTTAAGTCTAGGCAGCACAGCCGTAGCTGCAACTACCTCATTGTTTTGTGCATTACTGAATCAGGATTGGTAGCGTCTAATTTTGGGCATGAAGACAACTGTCACAGTTGATAAAGAACGTTGACGAGGCTAGGTAGGGCACGGAGGACAACCCTTTTGCGCAGCGCGACTTTCTGCCAGCGCCTGCCGTAATGATCGAAGTTCTCCACCACTCCGAATGTGCTTGTGGTATGAGGCAAGAGCACCTCCGACATTAGTCTGTCTATGAAGTCTATGAATTCCATGAACTCTGAGATCGCTCTTATCAAACTTCAAGACTTTGTGCCTGTCTGATTTATCCTACTCGGTCGTCCTTTTGGGGAGCCAAGAAGCACATCTCTGTTGGCACATACCACTTTTCGAAGGCTAGACGGAAGCCGCCAAGATGGTGAACATAACAGAGAAGATCAAGGAGATAGAGGCGGAAATGGCGAGGACACAGAGTGCGTCTGCAATTGAGTGAGCAGACCGGAAGGTGCGACTGACACACTTCGACAGAGAACAAAGCCACTGGTCAGTCCTGCCCACTTTTTGGCATATCTTAAAAACTAAAACCAGATGTAGAATACCACTTGGGTCTGCTGAAAGGGTAAGTCGCTTCACGTCTCCGTGGCCTGCAAGCCGGCTACCGAGCCATGTCACCAACGGCGCCTACTGCACGAAAGACGAGCTCAACACTGACTTCTCCATCAGTAAACTCGCAAGGCTCAGAGCACAGTTGCTCGAACCAGGTCCAGGAGCAGGATCAGGAGGCGGCGCTGGCTTCGATGTCTCAAAGTCCGGTGATGCACGCATAGCACTTGTCGGCTTCCCATCAGTTGGCAAATCCACCTTCCTATCGAAGATCACAAAAACCAAGTCAGAAGTGGCAGCGTACTCCTTCACAACACTAACAGCTATTCCTGGGGTACTCGAATATAACGGCGCCGAAATCCAAATTCTGGATCTGCCCGGTATCATCGAGGGCGCCTCAGAAGGTAAGGGCCGAGGACGACAAGTCATCAGCGCAGCAAAAACATCAGATCTCATTCTCATGATCCTCGATGCTACGAAACGAGCAGAACAGCGGGCTTTACTCGAAGCTGAACTGGAGTCGGTAGGCATCAGACTGAACCGCGAACCACCGAATATCTATCTCAAGGCCAAGAAAGCGGGCGGCATGAAGATCACCTTCCAGTCACCACCGAAATATCTCGATGAGAAAATGCTCTACAACATCCTGCGTGACTACAAGATGCTCAACTGCGAAGTTCTTGTCCGAGACGAATACGCCACGGTCGACGACTTTATCGACGTCATCATGAAGGACCACAGAAAATACATCCAATGTCTGTACGTCTACAACAAGATCGATGCGATATCGCTGGACTTCCTCAACGAGCTTGCTCGAGAGCCAAACACAGTAGTAATGAGCTGCGAGATGGATCTTGGCATCAACGACGTCGTCGCTCGATGCTGGCAGGACTTGAGGCTGACAAGGATCTACACGAAGAGGACGGGCACGGAACCAGATTTTAGTGAAGCACTGATCGTGAGGAGGAACAGCACGATTGAGGATGTTTGCGATTCTATTCATCGGACAATAAAAGATACATTTAAGTACGCATTGGTCTGGGGCGCAAGTGCGAAACATATCCCGCAGAGGGTAGGATTGGGTCATCCAGTGGCGGATGAGGATGTGGTGCAGATAGTGAGTGCTTGGAAAGCGTGATGTGAGTACCTACATACAAAGTTTCTTGAATAATGAGTATGATGGATGAACTTGATATGACGGCGAAGCTCTCTCTACAACGGCTCTCCCACCCTGCTATTACCGCCTAACTCATAAGCCTTGTGAGCCGGCCATCCCAATAATCGTTTTCACTCGAGTCATGGCGGAGCAAAAAGATGGTCGCCGATGGACGAGGTCTGCTTCAAACAGACGACTTTTCCCATATGCGCTCTACGAGACCAAAGGCAGGCAAAGACATGCTCCTGCATCATGCACACCACCGTCTGGCAAGACTTGTCTCCTCGAGGTGCGAGAGGAACACTCTGGCACTAAGCTACTGGCCCCTGAACGGCTCAATCGTGGCGGCTGAACTGTGAGTGGGCACAAAGTTGAGGCTTGTGGTATATCAAGAGATTACGGGTGACGGGCTGAACGAGCGGCAGCGGCTCGATGTGAACCCTTCGCAACAACGATGACAAGAGAAACGGGGGGAAAGAGAGCTGACCTTGCAGTTTTATGGTGCCATGATATGCCTCTCTACATATTTCCTCGATGTAAAGGGCGACTTTTCCTTGCACCCAGTCTATCTCCTTGTGGTCTTCCTAGGGTCCAAACCACTCACATTTGCACTCGTAGCCTCTCCATCGAAGATGTATTCACTCATCAGCTTCCCCGTCCCTGGACCATTCTGGATACCCCAACAAGTATGTCCAGCTGCAAGCCAAACACCCTTCGTCCTCGTCGGACCAACGAGCGGTCCACCTCCATACTCGGCCTGCGGCAGATAACAGGCCTGCCTCACAAGTACCTCCCCATCCCTCATCTCATCCGAAAAACTAGCACAGTAGTCCACGATATCCTGACACCTCGCATCATCAACTTCGACGTCCGCGCTCGTCTCAGGAAGCGGAACCATGTGATCACCCTCCCCACAAGCATAAAGCTCATTGTTCGGCCGTGCATAGATCTCCGGAGTAACATTCATAGCCCGACTTTTCACTCCCTCCTTGAAGTTCTTCGGCAGATCGATGTCCGTGAACAGGCAGTAAGCACTCACAGGCCGACTCGGTCTGATACACACCGAATGCGCCCTGAGATTCCCAATCGGAGCACCTGGCCAGACCTTCTTGCTCCACGGTCCAGCCGTGACAATGACATCAGTGACACCATCAATGGTCTTTTCCTGTCCAGATTCCTTCTCCTTGTACTGTACACCTCTCACTTGCCCACCCTCCACAACGACTTTCTCGCACTTCCCAATAACAACACCCACACCCTTCTCCTCCGCCAACCTCGCCATACTAGTCGTAAACTGAAATGGGTGAACCTGCGCCGTCTGCCCCTCCCCAGCCATACTCTGATAGCCCTTCACGCTCTCCCCCGCAACCCAATCCAGATCATCCGGCAACCCCATCTTCATGAGTTGCTTCCGATCCACGCCCAGCTCCTTCTCCAAACTCACATCATTCTTCTCATAGCCGCTATCATCGCCCACAGGATTCACATCTCCACTATGCGTCGTCCCCACCGGCTCCTTCTTTCCCTTCGCATCCTGATCGTTAACAGCAGCACGAATCGACCCCTTCGGAACCCGGCGTCCCTCAAGTTCTATCGCGCCCACACCAACAGGTCGGTACCCCCATCGCTCCTTCCCGCCGTGCTCCTCCGCCAACTCCTGGTGCAGGCGGAACGACAGCGGCACAATACTCTTCGGATACGCCCAAAGCGCGAGGAGTCCGCCAGCTTTACCACTTGCTGCGGATGCGACGGACGTTGCTTCCAGCAGCGTGATCTTGTGCTTTGATGGGTCGTAGCTCGGGTGGCGGGTGAGGAAGTATGCGGTGGTTGAGCCGATGATGCCGGCGCCGACTATGACGATGTTCTTCTGCTCTGATGAGGGGGCCATGGTGTGGTTGTGGATTTCGTGGGAGGGTTGAGGCTCGGCGAAGAGACCTGCTAGTGAGAGGGCCCAGGAAGCCTTCGTGGCTGGCCGCGAGAAAAAGGTGAGTAAAGATGAAGTCTTCTGTACTTGGCTTGAGAGCCTCGAAAGGCTGAAGGTGAGTTGATGCAGTTTGTCCTGTTCGTATGTCTGGGTGACTACTTGCCAGATGTGGTGGCAAGACTGCTTGATGAGGCAGAGACGTGTTATCAAAATTGATATTTGTCCGTTGGTTCTGGATGGGCCTCTAGCGTATTTGAGTCGGTCTTGGACGATGCCGACAATGAAAGCAAATGCCTCAAGAAACACTGATAGCGGGGACGTGTATTTCTGAGATTCACAGCACGTAGAATTGTAAATGCCATTTCGATATGTTGGTTGAAGTGGTGCTACGTCATCAAAACCCCAGACCTGTCATATCCGGAACCTATCAGAACTTCTCAACGACATCCGACTTCCTCCTTCCGCTCAATGTCACTGAGGTGCACGTCCATGCTCCCAACTGAAATGTAGATCCTGTGAGGGAGCGGACCTTTGCTAGCAGTTTAGTGAACCCCTCCAAGCCTCCGTAATATCAGTGAAATGAGTTCCGAGGCCTAGTCATGGCGCTGTGCGCTGCGAGGCCGCTGTCACAACTTTCTCATGCATCACCACATGTCCTAATATCCCCTGCGACTGTGATGAACGGGGAATCCACTGCACGTATCTTGCTCAAGGGCTAGGCCTATCCGCTGGGCGAATCGTGAAACGGTCTCTAACCTTGAAGTGAATCTAGGCCTCATGCCTTTTCATCCTTCTCAACATCCCGCCAAACCTCATAGCTGAGGACCGACATATCAGAGTAGGTCAACATAACCCGGTAACGCCTGCTCGTCTCAGTAGCCTGCCAAGAAGGCACTTCACTCGGAGCCCTTGTCCATGGCCGATGCTCCATCTTCACTGCAGGCGGCTCACCCTTCTCGCTTTTCCATGCATGTCGCTCCTGAGGTGTGGCGGGGTGCCTCAGTACAACCACATTAGGGTCAAAGCTGGTACTGACACCGTCAATCTCTTGCTCTTCGAAATTCAACGGCTCGTCATCGTCGGCAGCCTCTGCTCGTGACTTCCATCTTCCTTGTATTGGTGCTACGGCCATGCCTATCAGGCTGCAGAATTCGGGTCGCCTGCCTCGCCGTTCCTGCTTCTTGGTTGGTAGTACCCAATCAACGCGGAAGCCGAGAAGCCCATCCGGTCTTCTAGTCAAGGCACATACTGCGACTCTCCCCGTCTGTGTGGCAATGAGGACGAGGCCTAGCTCCGGGACCTTCTGCAGCATGTTCAGACGATCCATGTGAGCGAACTCGAGGCCTTGCATGTGAGTTTGAATGTTCTGCGGCATGATTTGCCGCAGGATTGAAGCACAAAATATGTGCGGAAATCGCGCTTTGGGTGAGCCAAGTAGCCTGACGTGCGAATCGCTACAGTGTATCATCGCGATTTCAGGTGTCTTTGCGTTCGGGTTCTGGATTGGTGTTACCAGTCTCCTGATATGTTTTTGTATCCTGGAATTAGGAGGAGGAGACTGCTGTTCGTCCTCCATCGAATCGTCTTCGTCGCCACTGCTACTGTCGCTTTCGAGAACAGAATCGTCCTCTGACTCGACCTGGTACTCAACTGGCCGGTCGAAAGGTTCGATATCTCGGTTCATAGAGTGGTCAGATGGCCCAAGATCCCAATCTGTTTCTGGTAAGAACGGTGTCGGGTTCGTCGGCGACTGCACGTCTTCCATGACATCTGGCTCGTCATGCTCTGAGGCATCCACATCGACAGTGCTGTGGATCTCATCAACCTCAGAAGGTGGATCTTCGTCGTCGGCTTCTAGATTGGAGGGGTGAAAATGGCTGTTCTCAGAGTTCCGATCCACAATCCGAGAGATGTTGAAGCTTTCTCCGGGGTCATGATAGCCGAAGTATACTGGTGCCTTGCTTGAGCCTATAAACTCGTCGTTGTTCTTGGCAGGTCTGAAGCAGCTAACGTCCAACGCAGCGACGTTCCAGCCCGGGTACTGGTGATGCATCCATCGTCTGACACTACCTTCAGCTGTACCAAAGTTCCAGCCTCGGAAGACGGAACCTTTCCAGACCTGCCATGACTTCATCTCGCCGGTAATGTCTGTGCTGAACAGCCAGATGTCGCCGTCATCATCGGAGGTGTTGGCGAAGCAAATGTTGGGGATATTATTGCCGTGTCCTTCCCAACCAGCGAGGACGATTTTGTAGTTGCGAGTCCTCTTCGGCTGCTGGGAATGACAGCGGGGGTCCCATACTGTCCACTCGACGTTATCCGCAGAGTCCGGCTCGTCATCGGCCGGCTCAAACCCGGGGGATGATGGTGGCTGCAAAGCAAACGCAAAAACAGTGATTGCCGCAGAGCAGTCTTCACTAATGCCGGGCTGAGCAGCGTTGGACACATTGGCAGAGACTGCGATCATTCGAGCCTCTTTGTGAATGTCAATACCCCAGGCTGACTGTCGTACCCAATGCGAGAAAAATGGACGCAGACCAAGCACATCAGAGCTACTACCTTCGCAGTATTGTCCAGGTGCCCGCTTGATCGCCTCCAAGACCGCACTTGTATAGTATGCTTCGATGTTCCCAGAGTCTGTCGCGAATAGTAGGATTTCTTGCGAACCGAGGTCTCCCACCACCAAGTGGTTGATACAATGATCCTGTGCCCCACCACGTTGGCTAAGGTAGCCCAATGCGTTTCGATTTGCCAGTTCAGGCTTGATTAGCAAGGCAGGCTGTCGTCGCAAGGTCTGGAAGGGGAAGTCTGGTTGGTAGACTGCTATGCAGTCGTCGGAGGCTATGAAGAAGAGGTTCTCGTAGTGAGACAGAGCTGTCAGATTGTTCCTCCATTTCGAGACAGGAGGTAATGTTATAATGCCATCCTTCGAGAAGCGTTCCAGCCCGCTCTCAACACCTATCATCTCAACACGAACAGGCTCGTATGGCTTTCGATCATTCTCCATGGTTCTTGGGAGGTATCGGACAGCCGAGGCGCAACGTGAGCATGGAGGGTGGATATTGCCAGACCCGAAGGGCAGGATCTCACTATGCTATGGTAGTCTATTAAGGGCGTTCTGGGAATCGCAATCGACCACGAGATGGGACGGTTGCAGCAGGAGAAGCTCGGCTAGGGTAGGCTTCTCTTCCTACCGGGGTTGCAATAGGCGCAGTGCTTCGATGGGATGCTGAGGTGCGAGAGGGATACCAGAGGCGCATCTGAGAGGTCAGAAGTCAGTAGCTTTTGGAACGGCAATGGTGTAGACGAGGCAACATCGGCTCGAATCATTAGCACGACGGCAGTAGGACGTTTGTCATCTGCACAATGACAGAATGGGACAGCATATAGCAGGGACTGTATGTACCACATCACTCAGAAGTCCATATATGGTAGCGATGTCAAGTCCACAGTCTGGACACCACCCGAGCGTAGGGTTCCTAGTTTGGAATCAAATTGTCGCCGTACACGAGATGCCTAAAGAAGCTGTTGACGTGCATTGTAGGCGTGACCTGCCGTCCGACGAAGGTTGCGGGAAGCTGTCAAGAGAATACGACCTGCGAGATGAGATTCTAGACAGCGCGGCTCGGTCGTGATTCTGATGTGATGGAGCGCTCCCGTCTAACTGGGATCGGACCTGCCAATCAATGATTAGGCACTGGATCCGGGCCTGCCTTGCACTTTCTGTCACTAAACAGATTCTTTCCACCCTTTGCGCTAGGCACCCGCATACCTACAACCTTTGGTTGTGTTGACGATCCTGCCGTTCTGTTCCTCGCCCTGCTGTTGTTTTCTGCCTGCATTTGAAACGCAAGAGCACCGACTTCTGCATAGAACATATTCTGCGACGCCAGGGCACTTTCTTATTCGTGCGATACCCTGGATGCGGAACGCGCAGGTCGCACAGCGCTCAACCTGATGCGCAACTACTGCAATCTGCACATTTGACACCTACAACCAGTGGTTGTTTTCGGGATTTGCACAAGAGTCTTTTCGCGACATGGATCTCCTTGCGACAGTTCGAAAGGAGGGCTCGCGTGGTGGCAGAGGGGAATTCAACTGGACGGATGTTCAGAACTCGTCGCGTCGTGAGCATTATCTGGGCCATTCTCTGATGGCGCCAGTCGGCCGTTGGAGTAAAGGTCGTGATCTCAACTGGTATGCAAAGGCGAATGGCGACGAGCAAGATGGAGAAGATCCTGCCCAGAGAGCGGCAAGAGAACGAAAAGAGGAGATAAAACGTGTCAAGCAGGCAGAAGAAGATGCCCTGGCCAGGGCCCTAGGCTTGCCTGTGCCGGACCGAAACAATGCGAACATGGAACCCGTGAGTGACAAGAGAGAGGTCGACAAGGCGGTCAAAGGTACTTCAACTAGCGACTATGAAGCTGCTAAGGGCATTGGCTATGGCAGACCTTCTCAGCAGACCAGGGAAGTGACTGAGACCATCGAGGGCAACGCTGAAGGTCAAGATCATGAACTCCAACATGCACTTAAAGAGTATAGACGAAGACACCGCGATGAGGACCGCAAGCACCGAGGTCATAGTCCAGACCGTGAGCCACGACATCACAAGCCCGACCGGGAGCACCACCGAAGAAGACATCGTGATAGGTCGCGCGAAAGACATCGAGACAGATCGCGCGAACGCCATCACAGAAGACGCTCTAGGTCGAGAACACCTGAGCTGAGATTAGACAGACGCCGCCGCGATCGCTCACGTTCACGTTCACCTCATCGATCACGAAGAGATCATCGTAAGCAACATTGAGATAGACACGAAGGCGTTCAGCAGATAGTTCAACCAACCCCAGAGATACCCCGTAGCATTGAAATTTAAATTTATCCTCACTTTGGTGTAACCAAGAACCGAGCAAACATTTTCAAACATACGAAGCTCTCCACTTTTACAATGCCTGTAACACCCTTGCTGCCTCGTGGATGGGATGAACGTGATCGACCTGTTCATCCCATCCATTGCTATTCGTCTTCGCTTGCCCGCGGCTATCTGGCTGACTAGCATGACTGGTCCTGCGGACCCTCTTGTCCCCAGCCCTCTCACAGTCGACCGAGATACTGGCGTCGACAAACTCCTCCAGCTCCTCGCTCACAATTTTGAGCTTCTCCTTGACACTAACCACACCTTCGACGCCCACAATGTGCCTCGCTGGTGGATTTTCATGCCCACCAATGGCAGTAATGGCATGCACCGTCTCCGCCACCAATTTCTCTGTATGTGCACAACTCAGCGGTGGAATCAGGCTGACAGTCTCATCTCGACTCAACAAGAATGGCCCACTCGCCCTCTCAGCCTCTGAGCTGGCGGTAGGACTCGTATTCTCCCCTTCCCCTTCCCTCGCCTCTCCAGGCGAACTGGCACCCATGTGTGCATTAGGGTACTGCGCCCTTATAGCAGGCAAGCGATTCAACAAGCCGTCCAGTATCCCCCGAAACAGGGGAGCCTGATGCCCGCCCTCCGAAGTATACTCGGCCATCGCTGGCGCGCTCACCACCCTATTCGTCAAAATCCCAATCTCGATACTACTCTGCACAATCGTCAATTTGACGTTGAACGGTGCAATCTCGTACGCCATACTGTCGCAGAACCCTTCCAGCGCCCATTGAGATGAACAATACATACTCAATCCCGGCGTACCCAAATGCCCCGTGATACCAGTAAGAACAATGATATGCCCATTATGCTGGCTCCGCATCGTCGGTAACACAGCCTTGATCATATTCATCGGCCCAAAGAAGTTAGTTTCAAATTGCTCTCGTACTAAGCTCGTGCCAGTCGGACAGCCAAGTTCCTCCACAGCGCCAACGACAGCCTGACTGGTACAACAGAACAAAATATCCAATTTGCCGAAGACATGCAGCGCGGTCGCAACAGCAGCCTGGCATTGAGCTTGGGAGCGTAGATCGAGCGCAACGACTTTCAGTCTAGCCTGCCAGTCTTTGCGGGCGGGATAATGGCCAATCTCGGTGAGGACTTCCTTGAAGCCTTTGGCTTTGTAAGAGTCGCTTTCGAAGGCTTGGTGGTCGATGCCGGCGACGAGGAAGTCGCCATGGGCGAGGATGCGGCGGAGAAGGGAGATGCCGACTGGAGTGTCGGCGGAGGAGAGGAGCCAGACTCGGGGGGAGTTGGAGATGGGGAAGGTGGATTCTGGTGTTGAGGTGGTCATTGTAGTAAAGAGTTGCTATGTCGAGCGTCTACTCGGATGACAAGTCGTTGCTCTCTTGTAGTCATGTAGGATCTATTGCAACTGTATGCGGAGCTCTCGTAGTGTCTCTAAGGCTATATAGCATGATGTCTCGAGCTCTTACAACCAGAAGCCAGGTATGATAGGTGGCGGGAAGCTGTAGCTCGACTTGAGTACACGCAACAATGCTGATATTTGAACTTCTGTGTTCGCAGAGAGCAACAGCAACTAAGTCCACAGAGCCATCGTTAGTATATTCATGTCGATGATTCCCTTGTTCTTTTAACAGACCGTCGAAGATAACGTAGGACGGCGTGGACGGCCATTGGTGGTCGTGCCTCGGAGGAGCATCATACCGAACATGCCCGCATCGTCGGCCGCTAACACTGGATAGATCTGTGAGATTTGTCTATCTGCACCACAATTCTTCCGCGCAAGTGTACTGTCGACGACCCTGGCGTAAACGATTTGCAGAGTGCTTCGACGATGTCGACTAATAATGCCGCAGCCGCGGCGCCGAATGCTGAGGATAGAGGCGGTACCTCGATGGTCACGTCAATAACCCGCAGCATCGCTCTCTTTCTGGCTGTACAAGTCGGTCTAAAGTACTTCACTGGAGGACAACAGACTGCAAGCAATGATGCTGGTGCTGGAGGAGCAGGAGGGGTATCGGGCGTGGGTAGCTTCGCAGACAGACCAGAAATCAGCACTATCACAAACTACAGTCAGATCCCATACAACCTGGCGCCAATGTGGGCAGCGGATAGTGCTCTCGATGTCAGAGTCCACGTCAGTCCCAAACTGCAGCTGCCTCCTCTGGCTTCACTTCCTCCCGACTCACTGATAGTCGGCGAGGACAACTTCAAAATGGGAGACTACAAGTACAACCGTGAGTACCACACCTTCATCAACCTGCCTACCGAAGTCCAGAACAACGGCTCGCTCTACGCCCACATCTTCGCAGCCCTCCACGGCCACGAACTAGATCCCACCTCTCCGTCATATGATACTGCCAGCGCAGCCCACTACGTTAAACAGCTAAACCACTATTTGCCCAAGAAGAAGGTCAGAAAAGAAAGGAACCTGCTTGACAAATCCGAAGAGGCAGAAGTTGAGCCAGAAGATAAAACACCCGACGTATCCTCTTACTGGCACTCCAACTTCACCCTAGCCGTCGTCCCCGGCACTGGCACTGTGAACTGGCGCTCCATGCACCCCGGTATGCGGAAGGACATCGTCATGGAACCCACTGGCGCACGAGATGCCTCTGGTCAAAATGGATGGTACTATCCCGTATTCTTCCTCAACACCTTCTGGCAGCTTCGCTCGCACATGACTGAGCTGAACGACACCGTTAAATCCGTCCCTCTAAACATCAATCTCTACAACCTGGCCAACTGGAAGTACTCTATTCTCGCCTCCATGGACGAGGGCATCAAACAGCAACAGAACGCCGCTGCATTCGGCACGTCTAACCCCAATCCAGCGGGCGGTGACGGCAGTGAGATGGAAAAATTCAAGGAAATTCTCCTTGATAGCAACCCCTGGCTTCTCGGCACCACCTTCATTGTGTCCATCCTACATATGGTCTTCGAAGCTCTTGCATTCAAGAACGACATCTCCCACTGGAAAAACAAGAAAGACAATATTGGTACTAGCGTACGAACAATCATGTCCAATGTCTTCATGCAGGCCATTATCTTCCTGTATCTTGTCGATAATTCAGACGGTACTTCCTGGATGATCCTCGCCAGTCAAGGTTTTGGCATCTTCGTTGAAGCATGGAAAATCACAAAGACCGCGAATGTCGTCGTCAAGCCGCCCGCCCCGGGTTCTACGTTCTCCTTCCTACCCTATGTGATTATCCTAGAGGACAAGCACAAACTGTCAGACATAGAAGAGAAGACGGAGCAATATGACGCCGAGGCGTTCAGGTACATGGCTTTTGCTGCTGTACCGCTGCTGCTTGCATATGCGATCTACAGTCTCGTGTACGAGAAACACAAGAGCGTCTACAGTTATGTCATCGAAACACTTGTCGGCTCGGTGTATGCTTACGGTTTCTTGATGATGGTGCCCCAGGTATGTCGACCCGTCCCTCCAGCTCGTCCTAGTAAACCACTAACAGTGACAGCTCTACATCAACTACAAACTCAAATCCGTCTCCCACATGCCCGGACGAGCACTGGTAAGCTAGACCCCTCCCATCCCATACCCTAGTAACAAGCCCTAACCATTCCCATCAGGTCTACAAGACCCTCGGCACATTCATAGACGATCTCTTCGCCTTCACCATCCGCATGCCCATCCTCCACCGCCTCGCCACTTTCCGCGACGACATCATCTTCTTCATCTGGCTTTACCAGAAGTGGGCCTACAAGGTCGACTACAGCCGAGTCAACGAGTTCGGACAGGGCGGGGAGCAAGAGGATGCTACTAAAGAGAAGGAGAACGAGAAGGCGGTGCAAGGGCAGGACACGGCTAGTATGAAGCCTACTGCGGCCGTGGCGACGAGTAGTGGGGCGGAAAAGAAGGGAGGAGCTGGTGGTGGTAGTGGGAGCGGGAAGAAGAGAAGGTAGAAACTGAGTAGAGGAGTAGAGCAGGTTTAGCGTTGCGTTGGTTGCGCCGGGTTTGGTGCGCTATCTGTTCGTGATATATTGTCATGTAAATGTGTAGATAGATCGGATCAGATCAGATTCGATTTTGCACATACTCCGTCACCGCACCGACTGCAGCATCCCACACAGTGGTCAGATGGATTGAAGAATACACCACCCCCCACCCCACCCCACCCAGCCACGCTCAGCCTCGGCGCAACTCATTTTCATCTAGGCCTTAGCGAGGGCGAGCGACAGCAGTCGAATCTCCCACCCAGAACCTTGCGAGAGCATTCATTCACTTAGCTTGTGCAACTTCAGGTCTACCTTACCCTACCTTACCTTACTGTCTTGACATGACAGGCGCACCACACCGAAACCGACACCGCCATGAACAATCCGCGCTGTACCTAGCCCTATGCCCGCACCTTGCCCTATCCCTATACCTATAACTGTACCCGTCTCTGTATCTATATATCTGCATCTGCATCTGCTTCGACTTCCCGCCGGCAAAGGTCCTGCAGGCTCGGGACGGACTGCTGTACTTACGAGGTATATGTAGTTGTGTTCCATTCAATTTCGTGTCATGTCATGTCATGTCATGATTGACAGCACCACTTGCGCTGCATAACAGTGACAGTGATGTGAAGCTGAGGTAAAGAACGTTAAACACTGCAGTGCATCTATCTCTATCGAAGGGGCCGACGGACGCGAGGAGTGGAGTGGAGTGGAGTAGAGAAGAGATGGCGATGGCGACGCTCACTTTCCGCAGTGTCTAGTCACGGCGAGAGCGAAGGGCATATGGAATGGAATGGTTCAGTAGGAGCACATTACACTTCACTTCAGTTCGAGTTCGAATGCACACGTACGTGATTCTTCCCGTCCATAAACAGAATACTGTATGTGTACTGTCCAGCTGTCTACCCAGTTAATCATAATCACGTCACGTCCTCCCCCACCTCCTCCAGAACTTCCACCCGCCGCCCTCACTCCTCCTTCCACCCCTTTTATCCCGTCCCGCAACCCTCCAGAAATAAACCGGCACCCCCGCGACCACAAACGCCAGCACAATGCCAGCTTGTCCCGGCTCATTCACCACCGCCCGACTCACGAGAAACAGACTCACACAGCAAAACACCACAGGCGTGACAATCCACGTCTTGTAGGGTCTTTCCAGATTCGGTTCTCTGATGCGCAGCACGATTAGGCCAAGGACCGTGAGGAAGTAGAAAGAGTACCCTGCGCAGCCGTAGAATGTGATTAAGGTTCTGAACTCGCCAATCATGATGTAGATTGTTGTTAGAATGAGGTTGAGAAGGAGCGCGGGTATGGGCGTGAGGAAGAGGGAGCCGTCGCTGTCGCCCGCGACTTTCTCGACAGCTTTTCGCATTGCGTTCCTTGTCCGCAATTTCTGGGGTGTGTACCGCTGTTGTTCGTTCGTGGCGGTTAGACCGATACGGCCGAAGAAGTCAGGAATGTAGCCTTCTCGACCAGCAACGTAGACTAAGCGGCCGGATGTGAAGGTCGTTGCGTTGAGGGCGCCAAAGGCGCTGAGACTTACGACCAAGGCGAGGAGGAGGGCGCCTATTGGACCGAAGACTTTGCTGCCGAACTGGACGGCGACTGCGTTGGATTTGTTCATGTCTGCGAAGGGCAGGACGAAGATGTAGCTCACGTTTGCGAGGAGGTAACAAAGGATGACGGCAGGCATGGCGGTGTGTAGGACCTTGGGCAGGTCTCGGCTGGGGTTCTTGAACTCGCCTGTAACATAGTTGGTGTTATCCCAGCCGTCGAAGGCCCACAGGCCAGCGTAGAGTGCAACTGCCCACTCAGAGATGGAGTCGCTCGTGTTGTCGAACCAGCCGTGATCACGCCATTCAGTGTTCGCTGTTCCCTGGTAGGAGAGGTGTGTGATTGCGACTACGACACCGATTATGGTCACGGCTAAGAGTGCAATGAACTTGAAGAGCATGAAGCCGTCGCTTATGCGGGCTGGAAGGCGTGTAGAGAGGCAGTTGAACAGGGTGACGAGGAGTATGGCGAGGAAGGCCGGGGCCTTGTTGATCCAGGGGTTTATTTCTTCAACTTCAGCGCCTATTACTGCCCTGACCACGTATTCGCCTAAGATGATGGCTATGATGGCAGCGCTACCGGGCTTCAGGACGAGGATGGCGGTCCAAGTAAAGAGAAAGCCAGCTAGTTCGCCGAAGATCTTGGCCAGGTAGACTTGTGCGCCGCCATTGAGTGGTATGGCACCGCCTAGCTCAGCGTAGGAGGCTGCACCTGTCCAGGCCAGGAGGCCAGATATGGTCCAGACTATCAGGGATGCACCAGGTGAGCCAACACGGAGATTGACCTGACTAGGACTCGAGAATATGCCACTCCCTATGATCAAGCCAATAACCAAGGACAGACCATTGAAGTAGGTCAATGTCTTGTGCTTTTCCAGGTTCTCAATACCACCAGCTCTGTCAAAGGAGGGTGTAGCAGGGGCACCCAATGCGGTGTAGCCTCCGGCAGTAGTAGAGAGGGGGAAGAGGGCTGGAGTGAAGTCGAAGGCGGAGGAGACGCTGTAGGATCTGTTCATGCGACTGCGCTGGGCGGGATTGGCGCTGTCGAGCGGATCTTCGTTCTCGAGGGAAAGACGACGGGAGGAGGGGAGGCCAGAGACGGAGGAGGAGTCGGTGGTGCCATCGTTGTCGTTGTCGTTGTCATCGGATTCAGCTAGGCTTGCGAGTTCGAGCGAGTCTCGACCGGGGATCTGGAGGGCGGAAGGCTTGGACAGATCTGAGAAGCCAAGACGTGACATGCTGTGCTTAGGGGTGCGACTACATCTGTCATAACCTCATGGTTTGGTACAAGTAAACCGCATGCGACTCCTTTCCTGACTTGGACGTTCCAGAATCTGTAGAGTTGGAAATGGAGTGGAGTCCAGAGCCCATCACTTGCTTTGTTAGATCGCGAACGTTCATGCAGGAGGACGGAGGAAGCTAGTTATGTCATCGACGGAATAAATTAAGTCCTCCAGAATTCCGAGCCTAACATCAGAAGGGCAACAGCAACAGCGCTGCGTAGTGTTCAAGGGCAGGTGAAGACTCATGTTCAGAAGATGCATAGCCAGACCGTCAATATGCACGCGACTGCATCCTCATCCACGAGGGCCCTTGCCGTCTGCGACAATACGACCTCGATTGCAATCGACGGCAGCTGAAGAGAGACCGTCAACCACGGGCAAATGGGAGAAACCGCCAACCTCACGCAAGTGGCATCTCTACGTTGTCATCGGCCTGATCAGCTTCACCGTCGGCTCATGGTATCGAATACTGGTGCTTAACAACCGGAAGGAGGACCCAACCTCGTTCAAAACATTCAAGCTCATCTCCAAAGAACAAGTCTCGTCTACCGCCAGCATCTTCACCATCAAGCCCCAGACAGACCGACAACTGATCTCCACAGAAGCTTGGAAACAGGGTATATGGAATGTCGAGTTCAAACAGCCCCAGCTGCAGATCGTGCGCCCATACACTCCTCTTCCTCCTGCCCTTGCGGATGACCTCGATACAGATGTACCGGAGGAACTGCGCTTTTTGATCAGGAAAGATGCTCGTGGTGGCGAGATGTCGAGCTACCTACATCGACTGCCCCTCGGCTCAACAATCGAACTGCGAGGTCCAAACATCGAGTATCCATATACTGCAGTGGGGAAGGATGTCAAGAGTGTCATATTCATCGCCGGCGGGACAGGTATTGCCCCGGCTATGCAGCTTGCCCATGCCATGTTTGACGGTTTGAGTGAGCGGCAGAAGAAAGAGAAGGCCTTACATATCCTGTGGGCCAACAGAAGCAGGGAAGATTGTGCTGGCGGCGTCTCTGATGGCCCAGCAGCGGCTACTCTTACCACTCTCAAAGCTGCATCAAACTCGTGGTCCTGGACCAGTATCCTCTCCTCATCTGCGAAGATTGCAAACGACACCGTTGCCGAGGTGGAAAAAGTGCAGGTGCAACCAAACGCCATCATCCATCAGCTGAACAGTCTCAAGTCACAGAGCAGTGAGAGAATCTCCCTCTCATACTTTGTAGATGAAGAGAAGACCTACATTCACACTGGCACAATCGAGAATGCCCTCTCGTCTATCAAAGCTGCAACAGGGCAAGAGAAGACACAAATTATCATTTCCGGTCCGCCAGGCTTCATCACCTATCTAGCCGGTCCGAAGGTATGGCAGGACGGTAAGGAGAAACAGGGTCCATTAGGAGGACGTCTTGCGCAGGTTCTCGGAAAGGAAGGTAGAGATGATGTGAAAGTCTGGAAGGTGTGAGACGCCATCAATCATGAAAATGACAGTGCCGCTGCTGTCAATCTTATCCGGCTCTCTCTTGGACTAAAATCCTACCAACCTCACTTTTGTGTTCTGTGCTTCAACTAGCCACGCAAAAAAAAAGGAGCAAACCAGGGCTGATTCGAACAGACGACCTATCCCACGGAAGCTATAGACCAAAGGTTGGAAACATCCTACCACCACCAGTAAGGTGTGTCCAGGCTATGGAGAGACCGCTCTCCCACGAGCTTCTGGTTACCGGAGGATACGGTGATGATGTCGAAGTGATTGGGAACAAAATTGATGCCGCGACTGTATGTAGTCATCAGTCACCGCGGACCAAGAAAGCGGAGTTGACCTGCGAGTGAAGGCACGACAGAGACATGAATTGAGGTTTCATGGACTGCTCGGCAATGCTTTTCATGCACGGACCGTGTCCTCGGACTACCGGCGATATCTCTGTACGTGTAGCCTGCATCTCAGGCTGCAAACCAGTATGGACTGCATCAGATCGGCCTTTCCTGAGGAACAATTCAAAGAACTACCAGCTTACCGCATCTCAAAATTACCACACTGACAAACCGATTGACTCAAACGCATCTTACGATTGTTGGACCATCCATGGCGTACTGTCCGATCCGATCTTGTCTAGCGATTAGCTGTGTGACCAAGGAAGGGGCGGAAAGAGAGCAAGGTTGCAAAGCTGGCTCAGGCCTGGTTCGAGAGGACGACATCTTTGCACATCCTGTCGGAATGAACAACTGCGTACAGTGCTCCTCGGCACATGCGGGCCGAGTTCGTGCAAGAGCAGCGCGCAAAACGGGATACATATGGCTAGGCGCGATGGGTAGTGGTTGACGATTGTGAAGCCACGACCGTTGTTGCAAGTCCCTCAGCGAGCATAGGGACAGTACTTGGAGGACTTTTATGAGCAAGGCCTTCCCCTGCCCTCCTCAACTGGTAGTGCCTAGAAAGGCTTAGTGTGTTCGCTTGTATTCTGACCCCTTCCCAACTGGGCAATGCAGAAGGACTCCACCGATTCAGCCTCACAATCCAGCCGCTGCATATCTACTGCCTCTTGTCTCCTGCAAGCCGTTGTTTCTAGCAATCTGCTTCCTTGGCCTCATCGCCATTCAGAAGTTGATCTGCTGGCCATCTAGATAAGTCACTAGCCACCCTAATGGATTACCCAAGCGGCATATAATTGGTTCCGGTAGGACTATCTACATCAATGGCTGAGTTGAAAATCACCCACTACGACCCTCAACAACCTCGATATGGACCAAGGCTGTCAGATGAGGAGTGGGAATGGTTCAAGCCAATACTGATTGAGCTCAATCGAGGAGGTCTCGCACGCAGGGACATCGTTGAAGTGGCCGCCCAGCGATATGGCTTTCGAGGGACATATGCTGCCATGAACGTCCGATTTGAGAGATGGGGCCTTACCAACCCACGATGCCGGGAAGCAACCGACGCTAGCCTTGATCCGGCCCCTAACAGCAACACCACACAAGAAGGTCTGTCGGACTACAATGCGGCACTAGTCGAATTCAAGCACAGGCAAACCTACGAAGCATTGGTCGAATTCCAAGATCGAGAGAGAAGTCGGTTTTTCGATGCTAACGATCCACAGCACACGTTGCACGAGGCTGCTTCTCGACATATAGACTTCCAGGCACCAGCTTTGTTCGATGAAAGCCCTGCGGCGTTGATGCAGGAGCCTGCTGCAACAGAGAGCGTAAGCAGTAGCTTTCATTGTGGCCGTTCAAAGGAGAAAGGCAACAGATCCCAGCATAAGACCGTTGTTCTAGGGGAGCCAGCACAACAAGATGAGTTTGGTGCTCACACCGGCGACGCAATCTATTATACGGTGATCGATGGCCTGGTCATTGCAGCACATGCATCAGGCATCCCGAAGCAGCACAACCGTTGTCAACAATGCTTCAATGACCGGGTGCGCGAATTGATGGCGCACTTGGCGTGGAGCCTCTCCTGTGACATGACGAGTTCGAGCACCAAGCAGCTTCAGTTCGCCCTGCGGTTGAGGCATGCTGGACGCACGCTCGACGACTTGAGCCCCGCGATCATCATCTCGACTGACTCTGATACATCACAGCAGATCATTGCTGGAGAGCTACAGGGACACTGGCACCGCGCTCTTCTTTCAGATATACTTCGGTGCGACGTCCAGGTCTATGTGGTCCGAGGTTCAAGCGGAGGTCGAAATTCGACAGACAAAGTGCTAGCGCTTGTTTTACGCCCTGCTCGATGGCGGTGGGGGATGCGACCGCATATCGGTTTCAGCACGTACTTGGTTCTAGTGCGGGACCCAGCTTTATACGGACCTGGCAGCAGCTTACCAGCAGATGTGCACGAGTCTTCCGAGCGCCCGGTGGAAGAAGAAGGAGGGCGCGATGTCTTTGCAGGTGCGAACGACCCACTTTGCAGGAGACCGAAGAGAACGCGGTCGGAGATCAGTTCAATTGTCTCTTCCCAGCTCAGCGCAGGGTTGCGGGACTTCGTTCGGTTGGCCAAGCGCTTGAATGTAACGCCCCAGCGTGTTCAAACCCACGAACACCTTGAAGCTCGATCTCAAGGCATGTGCCCCGATGAGGACGTCCTCTTCTCACCCGGCACCGTGGTCTACGAAGCAGTGCTAGACCTACGCAAGACCTATTGGTGGAGATACCGGACGCGGCTTTGAAGCGGTTACGGACGGAGGACCATCAAGCACTTGAGATGGCGTCAATTTGTTTCCCTGAAGGTTGTCCAACACCCTCCACTTGATCTGTCCCTTGGTCCGACAGTCTACGAAACGTACCCAATGGCTCCGGCCCGTATACACGAATCATAAGATCAGCAGTGAGTGAAACGAGATTCTGGAACAGGACCTTTCTATTTAGAGCTCAGTCAGCTTACGAATCACACCAGACGAGCAAAAAATAGAAGTAAAGAGCTGGACGAAGTCTAATTCGATCAGACGCCCTTTCCCAACCCAATCTCCACCGAGAAACAAGTTCGACCAAAGGATGCCAGCTGAGTTGCTCGCGAAACCACCAACCGCTCGGATATGCCGATCTTCAATGTCGGGGGCGTTCTGCCACGAAGCTAGTATTCCAAAATGCGATACTGGACCATTCCATTCGGACCAACCTCTGAAACTCTCGTACACGATCGTAACGCAGGTCATGGCATCGAAGAAGTTGTCGGGTAGAAACTTGATTGGTCGACAAGCTTGAGCGTAGCGCTCTTCACCAAGCGTCGATCTCCACGGTTGCGACGGAGGAGAGGTTGAGCGGTACATAGACGTATGAAAAAAGCAGCCTACAGCGGCCCGTGAGTGGGAAACGTGAAGTTGAGATGAGGCAGTGGTCGTTGCCAAGCCTACTTTGGTGTCCATCGCGGAAGACAAGCAGGTGGGAGCATTATCGAGCGATAGCATAGCTGAGTCACCATATGAAGGCGCAGAAGTCGTCAAATTTCATCATCCTACGCAGCTAGAATTGATACAAGTACAAGTCTTAGCTAGTACCACGCAGTGAAGCTCTTCTCTAGCCCTGAACGAAAACTCCATTCGCCAGCGCGGAACTCTGCAACACAGTACAGTCCTCCCCAGCAAACACAAACGTAGCCAGGCTTCCACAAACAGGTCTCAGGTAATCGAACCAGTGAGATTTCGCACATCAAGTCTCAAGTCTTGGTAGACATGAGCTTAAATCGCGTCTCTTTTGACGTTTTTCATCATTGACCTTGGAACTATAGCAACCCCGTCCTTCCGCCTGTTCCTGCTGCGCTTTACCAAGTCGCAGCGATTTTTCAATGGGCTTGGCGATCCTGTGAAACTGGCGGTTTCCTCGATGATGATACCCGGCTGCTCTTGCGGCGTCAGCTGCTATCTGCGTATATACTTTCTCAGCTTTGTGGTCGTGTCAGTTGTGTAGTGTTTATTTAGCGCGTTCTCGCTCAAACCTGAGGAACGAGAACGAGATATTGCATCGTTGCTGAGCATTCATCAGACAGCGCGATTCAGGGCGATGCATTGCGTCCGAAAGGTCTATCACACGAAGACCTTTTTCCAGCAGAACAGTAACTTGCGTGAGAAAAATGCAGGAGACGAAAAGTAAGAAGCACGAAGGTGTTGTGAGGAACAGAAATTACAGGACAACGAGAAAAGCTTATTGGCAAGGCTAGACGTGACGTGACGAGGCTGGACAGACAGCCTTGCCATGATGGATTCATGAGCACGGTGAGTATTAATGCTGCCTGAGGGCCTGAGAATGCTGCCACGGTTGCAAGGGGCACTGGCAGTAGAGGGGGAAAGCTTCATGAGACAGAGTTTGGCTGGCTAGCTTGAAGAGCAATGACGGGCGGTATAGGTTGTACCGTATGAAAAAGTGGTCATCATCTGGATCAGCTTGATCTGGCCAATACCACGACTTCCGAATAGCGGACTATCGCACAGAGTATTCTAGAGTAACCTCCGCTGACGCCTCTTCATCTCTAGTTACCGCGTGCCGCCAGCATTGAGGTTGAGGTGACAAGTTGCTGGCGTCAGTATCCTTCTCTAGTCATTGCTGATCAATGTACCTCACAACGTCCATCACATCCGCAGTTCTCCTTGGTACAGTTCCTGGCCTGCCTCTTGTAAGCCGGGCTCTGGCTACGAATTTCCGAAAGTCCTCGTCATCCTCCATGCCTCCCAGACCACCGCCCAGTGTCTGGTCGATCGAGTTTTGTTTGCTCAGGGCCGTGTTTAGCTCTCTTCCTCCGATCATGGGGTCGTGTGCGTCAGTGTGGAAGCACTGCGCTGCATTGCTTTTCTGATCGCGATACCCTCTGTCTCTGGCTCGGGCTCCGGCTGGTGCGAATTGGGTATGCCAGTCGACTGTATAGAAAGTGCCAGGACACTGCTGCTGTGACGGGTCTGAGAAGGTGTCGGTAAGAGGGGTCGAGGGTGCGGCGGCGCTCGTTGTCTCGGCGCTCTTCAAAACGCTGTTCGGGTGAAGCCCTTGTTCGAGATGGCTTTTAGGCGGTAACGACTCTCTTCTGTTCTCTGTCGCCGCGGCTAGCTCGTCTAGCACTGCGTCCTGGTCGTCTGTCGTATCCAGCGCGGCGGACCCTTCAGACGCAGACTCGTCATCGTCTGTTGCGTGCTCTTCAGCTGGGTCCGGTTCAGGCCCTGAGCTACCTGTGTTCCCGGCAACTGCTGGAGTGAGGACAGGTTGGTGTGTTACTGTTCAATGTTAGCCAGCTCTTCTTTGAACCAGACCTGACCGTAGCCTTACTCTGAGTTTGTGGTTGTCTGGCCACAAAGTTGACCATACGAGCTGGATCAAAGGGCGCTGGCTGCGCTGTCCGGTCCCTGAAAAAGTGGCGCTGAGCTGAAAGGTAAGGTTAGCAAGAGTCCCGAGACTCCAGTCTCCCATCAAGTGGTTCTTCGCAACCAGGTTCTTGCTTTCATTGTGTGTGTTCTCTTGGTTGTTGCAGGTGTTGTTGCCTGACCAGTGACCTGCAAGAATCAAATTGTTTCGAGGAGAAGGTGCGAAGGAACAGAAATTAGTCAGTACTTAGTACCTGGCAGGAACCTGCGCTGTTGCACTGTGTCAACAGGGTCGATGGGTGCTGCGCGCCGTCTCCATTGGTTGAAAGGAGCCATTGGCAGGAAGCGAGGGTATAGACTCAATGAGATCAAAGAAGGATGCAGGTTAAGGTCTTGGACACCCCTGAGCTGGATCTGGGATGAGGTAGTATGCAGCGACTATGCAATTAGTATTGAACGACAAGTGTTTCGCCAGGGCAACGGGTCCTAATTGCGTAACGTTTGTGACTGCGGTGAAGGCACTCTGTCTTGGACCGTGGTAAGGCTGGTCATTGTGACATACTGAACAACGGCCAGTCTTAAAAACAACACCGACCACTAGGCATGCTTTGGCTGACCGATTTCATCCATCATGAAACACATGCAACTCAAGACGGATGATGAGTAATGCACCCGGCTTTCATCGAGTGTTCTTACCCGCATTTCTTGATCCTCCTGCAGCAGAAGTCCTAGATCAGTGGCCCTAGAGACTAACCTAGACATCATGGCAGACTGGTATAGCTGCTCAATCCAAAACCTCGAGACCTTGTCGATCAACCTTGTTAGTCCGACCCGCCGAATCAGAATATTGGAAGAGCCGCTTCCCGCATCTACCTCTCTCCTTCCCCTGTATCGCAGCTTGGGATCCCCTGAGTTATTCTGCCTTAGGCCTATTTCACGTTAGTTTTGTCGTGGAGGATCCGAATGGCACAGTATCGGTGCAACTGATGGAAGTCTGAGGCTCGGTGCTGACCAGCTGCACTGCAAATATGGGATCGCTGTCGGTCCACTTTGAGTAAGACTAGGCCGATGGAGGTGTATGGAATGCTCAGTCTCGCCTCAAGTAGATTCCGCCAGATCCCGCGCCTCTGTCTTCCGGGCAAACTTACCCCTGAGCGGAGCGTACTTACCACTGTGTCGCTCGACAGACGACGGTACACTAGAAGAAGTGGAAGACAGCGACAGCGGGGTTGACGACGACCACGTCTGAAGTAGCAGTACGCGCTGCAGTACTGCTGATCAGCACTGCCCGAACTATGGCGGTAGCGGTTCGGAAACAGAGGGCACAAGCATATTTAGATTCTGTCATCATACTTGCTGTTTCGTGTACGCACATGGGGAAGGGATTAGATGGCTTCCCGAGATCCATATCATCATGGAAGCCTCCCCAAAAGTGCGCCTCGTTTGGCGAATATCAGGCAAGGGTATGGGTCGCCCGGGCCGTGCAAAAGCTTCCGCCTCGTTGCCGAGCTAGACTCCTGCATTGCATCGTTGTCCACCTGCTAGTAAGGATAGTCGTCCGCCTCATCGCCGCTCACGGCATCGTCTGCCTCCGAATCGCTGTCCGGCTCCACCAGATCTAATGTGTTCTCGCCGCTTCTGGCTAATGTCCACGTTGCCTTGAAGCCCTCGCCAAGACGTCTACCGTTATCGACCTCCCTCAACGGTTTGAACGTCTTAGCATCCCACTTTTCGACGAAGCCATCGCTGGTGTTCTCGGGCGATTCTCGCTGGGGTGAGTTGCATGAGGTGCATTTCTGCTAACTGATTAGATGCAAGGAAAAGCGGAGGTGGGGACGCTAGGGTATGCTAGCAATGAAAAACATCTTGAGACTCACATTGTCGACCGCCTTCCCTTGATCCTCAGCATCCGAGTTGCATTTATCCCCGATGTGACCGCCGGTGGTGCGTTCGAGGCCTTCCTTCTCCAAGTGAGAAGACGCATCGATGACCTTGCTTTCGTGCTTATCCGTTACTGCTGAAAAGGCCCCCTTCACGTCTCGCATGCCGGCCATAGTGCTATCGTCAAGTTTGGTTTGAGTAGTCATTCTCTGCTTTGGAGGTCGTTCGGAACCGTTGTGCTCTGCTGGTTTACGATCAGCTGCAAGGACATGCTGCCAAGGGTCAAATTCCGTACGTCCAACTGGCCTTGACAAGACCTGCTTTTCGCTGCTTGTCATCGTAGATAGGATCGAGGGGTAAGGGCAGAAGAGTTGGAAAGAATGCACGGCCCGATTACTGCGGCTAGACGTGTTCTTGTAGTGCGCTGGTGAGCCTCACTTCCACCTTGTCTTCACTCAGTGAGAAGCATATATGTACGCGACGAGGTAATAAGCAGCTTACCATGACCACGACTTCACCCGAATGAATGCTCCAAACGACTTGGTAGCATCTTCAGTGCTGCATACTTTGGCTCGCTAGTGAACGTATGATAACCCGCAAAGCAGTGGCATGTAGCTCAGAGAGGTCTCGGCGAACGTGGTGGTTGATTGCATATGTTCATATAGAGGAGCCGTGTTGCCTGTACATACATAGCTCTCCTTTTACTGACACAGGCTTATTCCAAGTTCGGCTGCCTGTAGGTGCTTCTACCAGGCGTAGTGCCTCACTTCATGTGGCTCATCAGAATATGTAATGTCTTTCGCATCTTCAGATAGTCGCCATCGAACGCCGTACGTATCCCACCGCTCTACCATTCTTTGATCAAATCACCTCGGAGTTTGCCTCGCATGTTGTATTGTCCCTAGAGATGGCCCCGAGTCAATCGCTATTCCAGTGTAGCTGAACGTGTTTCGCGACTTACGTCTGTCCTTCCGAAGGCGTACATCAGCATTCCTGGCACGAACCCAACGTACATGAACGTAATGAATGCCGATCTGGGTGTCCATCTGAAGTATCTCCACCGGTTCTTGTTCATATCTGTACCGACAAGTCAATGTTTTTTGTCCCATGTTGCGTTGATTGCTCGCGGTTTGTCATCTGTGGCAGCGCGCAGTCGGGCAGCCGTGCTATGCAACATAGCGTAGGGAATTGATCGTTCGCAGAGGGTGTCTTACAAGCAAGCTTCTCGATCGCCGGATCAAACCGCAGGTCTGTTCGATGTTAGTCATCACTCTGGACTCAGGCAGTAGGAATACGTACGCGACGGCCCTGCCATCCTGACCGCTGTAGGCTTCATGACTGGCGTTTCTGTACCTCGTTATGTCCCTCCTGCTCTGTCGCAGTTGAGGTCAAGAGCTCCAATCACGTGATGCATTTAGTCTTGGCATAGCAATCGCGACCTTCTACTGGATCTCGCACTCATCGACAGTAGCGAGACTCCAATAACGAACATGAGGAGCCATGACCATGCCACGACTGTAAACTTGTTTCAAAGACCCGTCATGCTGATATACCGCTAAGGAGTGGTTCGTGGGCTCACTCGCAACACGGCCCCTACGGACCTGCCGTTTAACGTGGGCTACAAGTATGAAAGTCACCTTTGGCATAGATGAGCATTGATGCAGCACTCGAGTACGAAACACGGCGCAGAACACGACTGATGCTAGCACTATCAATAAAGCGTAGTATGTGTCCTGAACCTGTAAGTTCTGTTGTCATGCAGCTTCTTGTCATTGGATGGTAAGCATCCGCCCATACCTTGGATCGTCGCAGGAAGCAGATTCTTGGAATAATGCTCTCGATACTCTGCATCGTTCATATGTAGACTATCAAATGATCCTGGTCGCCCGACCCCTGCACCGCAGTCACCCGAAAAGCACAACCAGACAGGCGTGCGAGAAATTTTCTCCAGATGCTCCTGCTGCTGGCTGCTTTGGACCTTTAGGAAGGCACCCTTTCAAGGACAGATCCGTGTCCTAAGCTCTTGTCTGAAAGCCGCTCAGACGTCCATGTTGGTGGCCATGATCCAGAAAGTGAGCTAGCTCCTACCTGCAGAGGACGAACACTGCAATCGCGCCGCCACTATTAGCGGCTTCGACCATGTCCGCATCACCCGCACAGAGCAGCCTCCCGTGCGGACACCCAGCCCGTAATTCATCGTTTCGCGATCAAGGACTCAGCTGACAGAACTGAGATCCTTTCGAGGTATATGCCCGACAGCAAAGAAGCTGCTGCACATACTGTCATGCTCGTGCACCAGAAGGTTTTCACAAATAATCCTTTGGTTGGCCTGCAGGGAGTCAAGCTTCTCATCGTCGCTTGTCTTAACCCGCAGTATGCGTCTTTCGTCTCCCTCGCCACATGAGCGATGTGCAAATGCAGGCTCGGTAACTAGGTTCATAAGCCAGGATCGGGACGCATCTGTATGATGACCTGTAGCGCTTTCTCCGGAGGAAGCTAGGGTATGGGCAGTATCCTGTAGTGATGCGGGTCATTAGGTACAAGAGACGCCCGAGGATCAGGGCGTGGCACTGTAGGATACGATCCTTGCAACCCTAGAGCACTCGGCCCAAAAAGCAGTGTCATGAGGCAAATATACCCATGTGTCAACTGACCAAGCCTCACGTAATCGTCACCTAATCCATCTCATTGGATCTGTCCTTATGAGGGCAGAATCGTTTGACGAGATTGCCGCAATGGAGCTCCGCAAAGTGGTAGTGATGGCCAGGTTTACCTTGTATGAGATGTGCCAAACGTATCCATGTTGTCAACGCAGCCAGTTGGATCTGCAAAAAGTGGCTTAGCTTGGTATGCCCGATGTCATACCCGTTGAAGTCTACTTTACGAAGCAATTGATCGAAGTTATCATAAGCTGAGCCTTGTTCGCTGACCAGTGACTGAGTCATGAAAGTCAGGACTCAAGCTGAATCCGGCTGAACAGTGGTTAGCATTAGCATAGCATCCTGATTGACTCGATGTGGGAGTCTAGTCGTGCCATAAATGTGTATGTCATTGAAACAGACAGGCTGGGCGTAAAACGTGTCAACCTCGCAAGAAGGCAACACAGGTAGCAGTAGAAAGATGCCTATGAGAGGGGTTTCCTGTGTCCACTAACACCATTCAAGGTTCGGACACCTTCCAGGGCTTTCGTTTGTAAGATGTATTGTCCCCATCCAAGTAATGGAGGGCCTCTTGAAACCATGAGTGACATCCTTCCTCTTTGCGTATGGCATTCACATATGAGCTGGAGACTTGTTGGAGGCCGATGGTATGGCGGTGACGGACAGCGGCCAGGGCACTAGCAATATGTTGTTAAGTCTGTGTTGAAGCTTACGTAAGCGGCAGCTCCCATATGCAGATTAGGAAGCTGCCTCTGGTGACCAGTTGCTGAGGCAGCCCAACTTGGACACTCGTCAGTCGTCACCACTGCGTTGTGTGCGGCGCTTCGTCGGAAGGCTCGATCTCTGACGGGTCATCGGAGTCCCTAAGGACGGAAAGTCATGAGGTCTCGGTATCTTCCCAAGAGGCACAAAGCTTGCTTCACGTAAAGAGAATCCTGCTTGGGTAGCCAGACCTGATCACTCGGTCTATGCTGCATGACTGCCATCCTATTGTAGCATAAGACGGCCGTACTGCCCTTTCAGGAAAACACCTGTGCACTAAGCGAGAGAGTCCCGGAACCAATTGCTCTAGGCTCGTGGAGCCCGCGAGTCTCGCTTGTACTAGATATGATGGGTGTCCAAGACATTGACTCCATTCAACAGTTGCCAGGCGGTCGTAAACCACACCTTCGAGAGCTGTGGTGTCTTACTTGCGTGACAATCTCTGTCGCAAGCCTTTAACTAACCACAACAAAGCGCAAGCATGCTCAAGCCGCTCCTTCACACAATATTGGCTGACGGTGCCTAGCAGAACCGAAAGATGAAGTCTCAAGAGCGGCAACACACATACAGCCACGAGCTCAAGACCCAAGCAGACTGGTCACTGCGATCTGTTCGATTGCGATGAGAAGTTCGTTACGTCAAATAACGCCACTGACCGAAAAAGGCCATGCTTCTCATTTAGGAAGCCGTTGAGCGCAGGCGACGGTCTCATGACACACGTCAGATGCAGCCAAACAAAGCAACACAAGAACCGGACAGTCTGAACCATGGGAGTGGTTGTGGCGAGACGCGGAAACCAAGCAGGCTAATATGGACCACAAGATGCAAGGGCCAAACTCTGTGAGAACTTTTAGTGATGGCCGACCGCAGAAACGTTTTCGAAGAACAGAGCATCTAATCGTTAGTAGACTGCCTTTCCTGTCATGTTTAGCTGTCGCCTAAGAACCTGCGTCGCGAATTACGAGCGCGTTCGTGAGAGAAGGCATCAAGCTTGACAGCCATGAACAAGATCTCGTATCCGCCTCGAATGTTGTCCTGTTCGTTTTGCTGCACGCGTAATCTCCATTGGCCACGACGAACGGCCCACTGGCCGTACCCAGTCGCAGCCGAGGACGACAGAGTTGGCCGCCTCCTTTTCGTTGAGGTCCTGCTCGTCGTATCAATTCTTCGTGGTGGCGCACCTCCGACAGTAGCACGGTTGTCACTAGGTTGCGTCTGCCTCTGCTGATGCATGCGGGCTCTCGGTCGTTGTGGGGTCTGTCTTTCTGTGGGCAGGTCTTCCTCCATTAGGTCAGAATCTTCGCTGTCGTCGTTCGATCCGCTAGGTCCACCAGCCATGCATTGGCCCAACATAGAGTCCCATTCAATGTCAAATTTGTTTCCATCGAGCTGAACATCGCTCGCATGCTCGAAACGCACCTTGACTCTGTCCTCGCTCAGCGGCGTATGACCAGGGCTGGCGTGAGACGACTGTCCTCCACCTGAGAGCAGCATAGCTCCTAGTGGTGCATTTGTTGGTAGATTCATTTTGTTGGCGATGACCTGGAACAAACTCGAGACTCGTGCTTTCGTTAGACCATGGAAGTCAAGCCTCATATCGTTAAGATCAAGGACCGTGGTTTCTCCCCCAATCTCGACAATAAGCTCGTATGAGTCATCGTCCACGAATGGTCTAGCATACCGGACCCAACCTCCTGTCACACCTTGATCGTCTTCCCCTACATCTGCCTTGTACGAAATGCCAGAAGGCTTGATGTCCTCGATGCGTAGGCAGATCTCGATTTGTTGTCTTTCCAAATTGTACGATATCTCGTGAGCAATGACCTTTTGTTCGAGACCTCTTAGATGGAAGTATCTGCAATCCCGAAGCAGTTCGGCTCGGTGATTTTCATTTTCGATGTGAAGTGGGTAGCCTCTCAGAATATGTAAGAGTTGTGCGAAAGTCTCTGCAGATCTGCCGGGGACGTAAGGCGGAGTGATTGGTGGTGGTCGTAGTAGCCCACGCCGATCGAGTCCCGGGAAGACCTCGCCAGGGCTCGAGAAGAAAACCGCAAAGCCAAGTGAAAAGAAGTTTGGGGAGTTCCCTGGATCAGAGAAGATGTCCTTAGGTATCTGAAAATGCCTTTCGCCGATCTGGATGAAGATTTCGCCCTCAAAAAGTTGGTCGATGAGCCTAGGTACTTTAACACGTTAGTAAGACCTGTTAAGTATGAGCGTTGGAAACACTTGCAACTGTAAAACTGAGCATCCGCAAACAACTTCACGAACTGAGTGCCGTCTCTTGGCTTGACGCAGTAGCCTTGCAAATGACGTGCAATTTCGCGAAACGTTTCGGGATCTCTATCAATATAGAGTGGACGAATGCCAACAGACTCCTCATTCTGTCTGATTTGTTCCTCAAAGAATTGAGTGAAGTAGGAAGGTGCATCAGATGAGATGGACGCTCCGGATAACTTGAATAAATCGGAACCGATCTGAATGGGAAACACTTTCTCCGCAGGCAGGATAGAAGGAGGATGCCCCGAAGGGGTTTTGCTCCCTCTGCCCGATGTGCCTGATGGTCGAGCACCCGAACCCTTTTGCATTGTTGATGGTGGTGGAACATTGGCCGTCCTTGATCCCTGCCCTCGTCTCGAGCTATCTCCGAACATTCCAGGAGGAATAGGTCTAGTAATCGACAGTGCCTCAGAAGCAGAGGAACCTTCGTCGTCCGCAGAGGCTGGAGCTGTTCCTGACATCTCCTCGAACGAGACCTTACGCAGCTTGCGGGTATCAGGTCGTTGGTGTCGGTTGCCCCCCTGTTGCACGTGGCCACCATCAGATTCTAGATTTCGTTTAAGCGCAGGTTTGGGAAAGTGGTGTATATCTCTGATAGCGCTGGGAGGTCGAATGGCGGAAGTGGAGACACTGGTCGTTTCCTCTGTGTGAGTGGTAGCGGCTACCTGTTCAGATGTCCAACGTGTCTGCCGAGAAGAGGAAGGGTCGTCGAATTGCTCAAAGCCTTCGACTGCCTCAGGCACTAGCCCGCTTGTAGGCTCGTATGTTGATTGAGGGGCGAAGTTGAGGTATGGTGCCGAAGTGGTCGGCCATGGCAGCGAACCAAAGCTTGCTAGATCCAGGTTCGGTATGGTCAAGTCATAGGGAATACCGGTAGTTGTGTCTGTGTCGTGGGTCCCGTTGGCACTACTTCCACAGGCAAGACTGCAGAGTACGGAATCTGAAGTGGGATTAGCTCCGTAAGCAAAGCCTATGTCCCGGTCATAGCTCGAAATCCGGCGTGCCGTGTCATCCTTGGTAGAACTATGGAGCACGTTGTCGGTTCTGGGCGATATGGCTGAGCCAACAGGCGTCGAATCTTGATGGTCGCTTGTGTCAGACTGTGCGACCGTCATCACTGGCCTACCATGTTGAGGAAACAGATATGCTTTGAGTGTGTCTCAAGGCTTGTTCCTCGCACCCAACGCAAGGATTCTCGTAAGGTAATGGAATCGATGCCGGCACTAGCTCGAATCCGTCGAAGCGCAGGAGATAGTGTCACGCTGACGCGTTTGAGAGCAGGTAGTGGTCACTTTATGGATAGATCGACTAACTTATGGATTCCCAACTGGAAGGTTTGAACAGTGCTTCGAGTTCAACCTAGGCACGGCTGATTAAGCACTGAGTCAGGCATTTTAGCGGTATTGTGGTGTGATTCAACCTGGTACTGAATTGAAAAGCTCGGGAGCGGATCGATGTGTTGTACAATGATTACCTAAAGCATGTGAGTCTTTGATCCAAGTGGCCAAGTAGCTCTGAATCACAATGGGAGGCTGGGTGCTAGCTAAAATCACAGGGACTGGTCCTTGACTGCGTGAGTGCGCCGCGGCCGATGGCCGACTAGCAGCACGAACTAGTTTGCCGGTGTTAACTGGGCTGTCCTATTGTATTATCGCCAATCGTAAACATGGTCTATCAGTGTTGACTGACACGGTTTCTTGCTTCTCACCAATATAAGGACGGAGTGCCGAAGAAGAAACAGATCCGAAAGTCGTGCTGACTAGACGGGTTAAGCCCGGTGCGCAGGGTAGCTTCGACCAGGCTTACTCGAGGGCACGCGTCTTGGGGCGGATCATGCTTATTGCAGCAGTTCCTTCTACTTTCCAGCTTGTTAGAAGCCAAATCTCGCGTCAGTGTAAGTCTTTGAAGCAGCAAGTGGAGTATTCGTTGACGATGAAACGATAAAGAAGAGCTTATGAAGGATCTATCTAGTAACTGAGTTCCATTGATGTTCGTGTTTGATTAAGCTTGCAGTTTGTGCGGGTTGGGCAACGTGGATCTGTCCACCGAAGAACTATTGGCCACCACTACGCCGGCTAAAGCAGATAAAGACCACTGCCTTGTCAATCGTGAACTTAGTTGAGCATCGCTCAGGCCTCCTGCGCTAGTAGCTCAGGCCCGCATACTTGAGAGCTCATGCCAATCACGGAGCTGACAAGCTTGCGCCTTCTGCCACGCCGACAGTTGCGGGATCGGAGACTAAAGGTTCGTCTTGAAACTTCCTTCGACCTCTTCGATCTTTTGAACTGAGCGCTGGTACGCTTCGCGCTGGTGCAACAGGTCTACGTATCGCCACAAACGAGGGCATTGTTCTTGGGTCATCCCAGACCGACTCCTTCCAGCTTCCAAGGGGAAAGACATTAGAATGTCCGCTGCAGTGAGATCTTTGCCACAAAGGTAGTCACCACCATCTGGGGAGGTTTCCAGTTGTGATTCTATGAACTTGAAGTGAGTCTCAAAATTTGGTTTGAGGAACATGGAGGTTATTCTGTCGGCCACGCTGTTTGTGATGGGTTTGATGAAGAAAGGCACCGAGGAGTTCCTGATCGCTGCGTTCTGGTCAGCAATGTCTGACTAGGTAACAAAGGTAAGCTACCCACAGGTCATTAAGATTGCTATCAGATTGAAAGGCATGAGCGATCCTTCGGCGTAGTGCATATATGTTCTATATCTGGTCCAGGTCTCTGTCTCGGCACCTATGTTGCCATCCTGCCCCGCTGGGTAGCGAGCTGGAATGAGCCATTTGCCGTAGTAGTCGCAAAGATACTCCGCTATGGCGGCGGATTCGATGAGTACTAATGCATCTTTGCCTTCCCGTTCGACAGTGACAATTGGCGACTTCCCAAGCGGATGGATTTCTTTGAGTTTGGGGTCAGCGAGCCTGTCGGATCCTCGCTTCCATGTCTTCAGCTCGTAAGGTATCTTGAGCTCTTCGAGCAGCCATAGTATTCGATGCGAACGTGACACTTCGAGCCTGCCAAACTCAGGAAATGGATAGTGCCAGCTAGAATATCGAACTCACCAGTGTAACGTGATCTTGGGCACCGTCGATGCTGTCTCTGAAGCCATGTCTGATTGCCTTTCGCAATGATTGATCTTTTACGACGCAGAGTGCGATTCTGTGCTGGCGTGTGTCGTGCGAAACCAGCACAGCGCTGAAGAAGATTCGACCAGTACGTCAGTCCTCTTGCCTCGGCTGGGTGCACCAATGGTGTTTATGCTCTTGCCTAGTTGCATGTGCTGAGAATTCCTGGCATCACCAAAACCCAATTCGAGTAGAAGTTCAAAGGCTGGCCAAAGCTTTACGCTGCACCATGAGAACTCCTCAATACCTACATCTCTGAAGCGAAAATTTGTGTAGCTATGGAGATATCCGGCCGTCTAGAAGCTGAACGGCTTCACATACCATTAATTCCTGGCACGACGCCCTTTCAGCCCATCGTGGCAGGTAGGCTCAGTCTCTTCCACATGCCTAAATGCTCGATACCTTCTTCATCCCATTTTCCGAGTCTGTCATCGGTTACAAAGCCGAGTTTCGCATAAAGCCCTTCAACAGAGACTTGGGCATGCGTCAGGACAAGACCTCTCCACTCTGAAGGTACCTTTTCAGGTTGCGATATCAGGTAGTCAAAAGCATGATTCATTAAGAGTTTGTTCAGTCCTTGACCTCTAGCATGTGACATCGTCGCAACTCTCGTGAGCTTCATGTACGGCTCCTCGTCTGGATCATGAAAGCCATTGGGATGCGGCGGATGCGGAGGAGGCACGATCCTCAGAGTTGATACAGGTACCCTCACCTTGCTCTCCAGAGACTGTTGATAGGCGACCCACGACCACGATTTTGGATCATCCACGTCAAGCTCAGGCTCTACAGCACATTTTTGCTCATCACAGAAGACTTTGATTCGAACTTCCATGGCGTCAAGAAAAATTTGCGGAGCGTTCTTTGGATGAGGGTCAGCAGGAAATCCGTTCGGAGCCACCACGCTCCCTGGTGGAGGTTGAACTTCGACATGGATGTCGCTACGCTGCGAGGGCATGTTTGTAGCCGTTTTTCGAATGAAAGAACTTGTGACTCGGACTGAAGTGACAAGCCGATAAGGATGTCGATGGTGCACGAACGGGTGAGGCAGTCCTGCGCTTGTCGCGCAAAGAACACAAGTTCATTAGTAGATTACCACGCTAGCTTCCTTACATAATCACTACCGTAAGCAATCTATCGGCGTAAGGTTTGCCGAGTTGCTCAAGCTTGACCAGCGAGGCTCTAATTGCCACAAAGTCGCCAAGATGCCGGAACGAGAGGTGGAGGATTGGGTTATTGTCTGGAGCATCACAAACGAATAGCATCGCCGCAGCCATGGCCTCACGAAGGTCAATTCCACTTCGCTCATTGGTTTGTTGTTAGTGACACGCCCAAGATGTTTTCTCTGGACGACAGCATATCTCACTTGAGGCGTACCGCAATCATCAGACACCTCTGACTCGGGTAGCTATTCTTTGGTCTACGCCTGGACTATTACCTTCGTCGCGACCTTCTCCCGCCGCAGTATCGACGTGGCCGAAGGTCATATACTTGATCAAGGCACCGGCATGCTCCGGATAGACGGAACAAGGTAGAGAGAGGACGTACCACGGGTCATGGACTGAGCTCGATTCCAATATCATTGTGCGCCTTCTCCTCGTTCATCAAAGGTACTAGGTGCTCCCGACGCTAAGAGAACCGCTAGCTTGATATTCCACCTGGTGTCCCAAGCACGCACAAGCGAGTAAGGAGCGGGATCAACAGCCCCCAGAACGTTGAGAGGCAGTATGCCTGGAGGAAGCCGACACACCAGCCAACCTGACGTTGACCTGCCTGACTTAGATCTAGAGAAGTGTCCGCTCGAACAGCGAGTTCGGCGCCACGAGACGCAACACCAACAGCACGATGGCCAACAGCACCAGAGTGGGTTACAGAAACGTCATGGTTTGCAACAGCAGAATGCTCCGAAGCAAGATGGGTCTCACGCATCACCAGATGACCCAGGTAGTGCCAATACTAAAGTAGAGAAGACGTCGAAGCAAGAGCAACCCAAGCAGAGTGTCTTCGAAGCACCGCCCGTGGAGGACATCAATCCTGCTGCTGATAGGATAGCGACGGACGACACAAGCCCTCTTACACCGGATCACTTCTACGAACTGATGGGCTTGCAGCAGCCGCGGTCGGCAGAAGAGCTGAACACAAAGCTCCGGAAACTCGCGCTACACAATGGCCTTTACAAGACCATCTGGAATGAGTTGCAATGGATACAAGTAGGTCTGACGCTGAAAGTACGCGAGAGATCTTCAAGCTGACAACATCGCAGTATAAATACAAGATCTTCGCCATTGCGACTTACGTTCTAATGACCTTGCAGCTGCTCATCAGTGCTGTCTTCATAATCCTCGGCTCGCTGCGAAGAGTGGAAGCGCACACGGCCATAGCTGTTCTCGGCGCCATATCTACTGTGATTGGAGGCATTCTGGCTCTGATGAAGGGAAACGGGCTTCCTCATCGGCTGCGAGAGGCGCGAAACCAAATGCAGTATGTCGTTTTTGAGGCAGAGGAGCTGTTCTGGGACTTTCGGGCTGGCAAACACATTCTGTACGAGGACATCAAGAAGCTGAGAGAGGATTACTTGAGAGTTATGGAGCAGCTCCGCATGAATCATCCGGACAGCTATTCAAAGGCAGCCAGTAATATTATGTCTGGCTCTTCAGTCACGAAAACGAAGATTTGGAGAAAATAGCCTCGTATCGAATCTCAAATAGTGGAATGGAGACCACTTCCTATTGAAAGGTCTGAATGAAAGAAGAGTAAGAGCATCAAAGAATCCAAAACAACAGACCAAGAGGTGTCCAACGAGAAAAGCATATGTAATTACTATTCGCAGAGGATCACGGAGGCAGAAATGATGAACCTCGTCCCACGCGTCGGCGGGTTAGTGGTTAGCGTCGCACCCCTGCCTTTAGCACTTTTGCTGTTTGTACGGAAGGCGCGATGAACGGAAACCACTCACCACGCTGGTCAATTACGGACGAGCTTCCTTTGTTAAGACACCACTAGCACCCTATAACATATCATGATGGCACTTTACTATGATGCTGCTACGGTGCTGTCCTCAGAGGAGCATCAAGGGTCGCTAAAGTCTCGCATATATGGCGCCAGCACCGTTAAGTCGAACCCTGCGCAAATGTATGCCTTGATATCTGAGACTGCGAAACGTGATGTCTTCCTCAAAGAGGTCCTCGACCATGCGCAGCTACTCCATGATGAACCAAAGGTGAGCGCTTACGAGACTGAGGCACTAAATATTGTGGCTGACTGACGCAGTGAGCTTCGTGCTCTGCAGTAGTTAACACCTCTTCTAGCACTCTTCCTATGCCACGATCATTTCTTCGCCAAAGCTGGTATTGCAGCTCCTGCGAAGCATCCCCTCAGACAGTCGATAGAGAGGCATAAAGCCCGTCTCCAATCAGAGTTCACGCGAGCACGGCTACGGCGAAAATGTGCTTCAATCGATGCCCTCAAGTCCTCACTGGACAGAGAACGAGCAACTCATGCTAGACCACATCCGCGATGGGCACGTATGAACACTTTAATCGCAAGAGATATCGAGTCGGTAGTCGGCAGCATATTCGGTTGTAAGAGGAAACGAGACCTGGACAATGTCCTGAACGTTGATGCAGGCACTGTATCATACTGTCACGATGCGCATATTCCTAACCTTTTGGCACTATCACCCGGGACTGAAGTGACGAAGAACGACGTATACAAGCAAGGCGAGTTGATCCTACAGGACAAGGCTTCCTGCTTCCCAGCGTATTTGCTGCTTGGTAATGAGAGCAAGGAAGAAACTGGAGACATCATTGACGGCTGTGCTGCTCCTGGCAACAAGACAACCCACCTTGCTGCGATCATGAGCGAAACTGGCTCGGAAGGAAAGATCTTCGCTTGTGAAAGGGACAGCACCAGATCCAAAACACTTCGGGTTATGGTTGAGAAAGCTGGCGCAGGCGTGGTAGACGTACTTGCAAAGCAGGATTTCCTGGCTCTGGACCCGCAAGATGCAAGATTTGGCAGGGTCACACATCTTTTGTTAGACCCTAGCTGTTCGGGTAGCGGTATCTTAAGGCGCGAAGACATTCCGAAGCTGGCACTGCCTGACGATCCGCGAACCAAGTCAAAGAAGCGCAAGCGAGAAGAAGCAGAAGACTTAGTTTCAGAAGATACAACTGCCGACGCGCAGGTTAATTTAGCACCTACCGAGGAGGAAGCCCAAATTCCGGCAAGCGAGGAAAGACTACGAAAGCTTGCAAATCTACAGACACGAATTGTCGAGCATGCAATGAAGTTCCCAGCTGCTAAGCGGCTTACTTATTCCACATGCTCGATTCATGAGCAAGAGAACGAAGTTGTGGTGTCTCGACTTCTAGCTTCGCAAGTGGCACAGACCCGAGGATGGACAGTATTGCCGCGGTCACAGCAGATCGATGGGATGAAGAGGTGGAGGCACCGAGGCATCAGAAGCAAGCCTGATGATAGCTCCGACGAAAATAAGCTCACTGAAGAAGAGCTGGACGCTTGTATACGTTGCAACCCTGACGACGAAGAAGGCACGATGGGCTTCTTCGTATGCGCTTTCATTAGGGATGTGGATGCCAAGGAAACGTCACATATCGATGGCAGCTCTGATCGACTCGATGGAAACGATGGCGGTGGTGATGAGGAAGGAAGTTGGGAGGGCTTTGATTGATTGCGTAGCTTATACTGAGCTTCGCATGTCTCCTGACGTGCTCATCTACAGAAAAAGAGCCTTACTAGATGAACGGCAACCAGTCACGCATGTGCTTGCATGTCAGCCTCTTTCGAACTTCAGTAAGAGCTCGTCAGTCCTCCGCTAGTTAATGGCTCAGCTCTCCTACTTCAACGCGCCTGCCTAATTGGCAACCGCTGTGCTCGCGTGTAGATTTCTCGGGCCTGAGCTTGTAGCTTGTCTGAAGCCCATTCCTTTTGAGTTGATGAATTCCTGCAGCAGGGTCCCACCTCCTCAACCTTTCTTCTTGTCCCTCTTCTTCCCACCTGAGGCACCGCCTCCACCACCGCCCATCCCCCCCCCCCCCCCCCCCCCCCCCC
>Ga0210040_10000414_pt1 | contig 72206 bp, 76 predicted proteins | sample CryGeyCG12114_NA_FD_185462 | JGI IMG/M metagenome (GOLD analysis project Ga0210040, IMG submission 185462) | Groundwater microbial communities from aquifer - Crystal Geyser CG19_WC_8/21/14_NA (SPAdes) (version 2) | ecosystem: Environmental > Aquatic > Deep subsurface > Groundwater | place: USA...
TAATAAGGTAGGACTATTCTATAAGACCTATATACTCTATAGTAGAATATATAGAACGTATAAAGTACGTATAAAATATATACTACTTTAAGTATAGCTACTTATTTAGATAGACTCTCCGTAGTTAACTTATATTATATACTCGACCTTACTAGTCCTAGCTAGTTTCTAGACCTATATTATTACCCTCTACTATATACTACCCTATACCTTATAATAGCTAATACCTACCTAAAGTACCTCTAAGGCTCTAACTATCCTTATATAGTTAGTCCTAAGGAGTACCTCTAACACTCTTCTCTTCTCGCTATCTTAAGGTCTACTCTTTATACAATAAAAACAGTACCTATCATCCGTATACGGAATTTAGTCGCACGAGGTATAGTACCATTTGCACTTATAGCACCAACCTAGCGCTAGATAACCTCTGCAGGGTGGTGGTCGTTCGACTGCCGGTGCGGACTGGGGGATGGGAGGAGGAAGTCTACGAGGCTCGAGGTTGACATTGGCAGGAGGGCGACCGCCACCATGCAGAGGTTCTCGGGCGATGTTCATTGGACCTGCTGGCTGCATCGGTGGTCGGAATTGGTTGCCATATGTAAACTCCGGGTTGAATACAGAACCGCGTACTGATATAGTACCTGGTGGGGCGCCAACGGGATACAATGCATTTGCTGTCGTTTGGTTTGAGGTGGCTGCGTGGATCGACCTCAGTGCTTGTGGGAAGGAGGTGGCTGTCATGCCAGCCCGACGAGGGAGATCGGGTACATGATCTCTCTGGTAGGTTTGATTCTGCAAGCAATGTCAGCGGATGCTGCTTGACGCGAGAGACTAACCACCTACTAGTTCATTCATGCTGCGGGGGTTGACACCAGCTGGCTGAGGCTCTGACCCATCGGCTGGATACCAAAAGCCATCATCACCAGGCTCGGGAAGATCGTTCAGAACATTTGATGGTCGTTGATTTGTCGTACTTCGGCGTCGACGTCTGCCGCCACCATCGTTGGAAGGTGGCAATTGAGTCATAGGGCTAGTGATGTACTTCAAAAAAGGGTTAATAGGGGCTGTTGGATGTAAAGGGTATGCGGATGAAGATATCTATGGGTTAAGGTCGTGCTGTGGAAGATGAAGGACTACTTGTACTGTCTCTGCTTACTTTCACATGCTTTCCATGACCGACGATACAAACAATCGAGTGACATGTTGTTGTTTCACACGTGGTGTTTAGACTGCTGACAAGACACAGTGAAAGTTCGAAGCCGTGGAAGCCACAAGCAGACACCCACAGTATGAGGAACGAGAGAAAGCGGACGTCGACATTGAGGGGCCATATATGGCACGAAGCGATGAAGCCACCATCTTTTGAGACCTCAGAGGGCTATTGCTCTAGAAGCCTCGGCAGCACTGTGGGGCAACTAACAGGTAGAAAGATAAATGTAGACTGTGTTGGCATGTGTAATTTCAGGTTTCTCTGTTGAAGGCAGTTACGACCTGTTGGGTCATCAAAGGACGGCTCATTCACTCTTTAATGGCAGCGAGAAGGGATTAGAGGAAGCAGTGATGCGGTTGGACCAAACGATGCAAACCATGCAAGAACGCCAATTCATGAGTATCCCCTGGTCTGCAGCGTGACACATCTATTCTCTATAGGTGCCATTCTTGATAGCAATATCAGAAAGAATTGGCCAAAGTACTGTTATCCAAGCTTTCTGTGGGCGATCTATCCTGGCAGTTTCTTCACCCTTGCTTCAATGCTCTTGCAAGCACTTTCGGAAAGACCATATACATGTTTCAATTGAAAGTTCGACTCCAGCTAGTTGAGTCTCAAGAAGCGATTGGCACCTGTACTGACTCCCTTCGAGCCACTCTTCTGGCTCTCTTCGCCCGGTGTCTCATCGACATCATTGTTGTTCCCATCGGCACTACCCGCTTCCCCAAGATGGTACCCCTGACGATGAGCGAGGTTGCCAGCGTTGATGGCATCCGGTAGATCGTGCAAGGCTCGACTGATAAAGTCGTTGCCGGTCAGTTTACGTAAATCGGCCAGTCGCCGTGCTGCTGCGACTCGCTCTTCGTTCGATGGTGTGAATGTTGGTTGCCCAGAACGTTGGAATTGGGCAAGAGCTCGAGCGTGAGCGGCAGGGTCCTGCTCAGCTTGGGCTCGTCGTGCGGCCTGCGCATGTTAGTCAAGGATGGCTAGAGTGGAAGCTCTCTTCAAACTTACATCGTTAGCTTCTACCTCCGAAAAGATGTCATCCCATACTGGTCCTTCGAAGGGTTGGTTTTGGACTTGACCTGGATCATTCGTCAAGTAAGTGTTACCAGCTGGGTTCTGATATTGCTCAGTACCCTGCTGGTGGGGTTTGGTGGCAATTGGTTTTATGCTTGGTCTTTGCAGCTGGCTGGCAATAGCTTCTGCGACATCGAATGGAGAGCTTTCTGCATCGCGCTCTTCCTCACGAGGGCGCTTGCGGGTCTGGTCTTGTTGATCTCGTGAAGACATATCTGTGGCAAGCTAGCTAAGTGGTAGTATCGCCAAGATTGAACCGGTGTGAAGACCCCGTAATGTGAGTCTATGATATGAATAAAGCAGATAAAGGAAGGGGGACGGGAAAAGCTGGAAGCCGCTGTGTTATGTAGGCTACTAGAATCATACCTGCTTTCACTCCTTCAAACGCTAGACAGGTATGAGACATTTGTTGTTTGTGTCACTGGGGCATAAACTGAAGTGGACGATCAGGAGTGCATGTGAAAGTGTTGACAATGTGACCAGGGTTTCCATTTTCCGTCTTGAAGGATTGCAACCACGTGTGCGACAAGAAGATAGACCTCTCAGAGAAATGTACGTCCTTGCGCACTGAAAATTCATACAAGAAGCGTCTTCAATAGCAAGCCAAGAGCCTTCTCTGTCCTAAAAGCGATTGTTTAGTGATGAAGGTCCGGAACTGCTACATGGTCAACTTGTCGCTCCACGAGCACTGGTCTGACAAGGCAACCGAACCATCCTGCGCCTGCCTCTACTAGGACAAAGCAGTGTCAATCCGTTGTAGACCTTGTCATGTTCCTTCCATTCTGTGTCCAGTTGAGAGATTGCCCCTGATCAACCTGTAACTACGGTAGCGCAGCGCCAAGAGTCTGTCTTCGCCAAACTTGCCACAAGGCTATGAATGGCCTTGCGAGATGATTGATAAATATTCGTGTAGCCGTGACAGGAGAGTTGTATATTTGGCGAGCAAAGTCCATGGTGAACACGCGGCTCATCCACCAGAACAGAACCATAATCATCATGAGGAGGGCGTCTCTCCATGCTGACATTGGCCTCACAAGCCTGAACAGAATTGTTCTCCAGTTATCATAAAGGTAGATTTTGGTACCAATGACGGGTACGAGGAAGGCTGCACGAAGGCTGACGCCTGTGGGCATCATGGTGGCCTAAACGATAGTTGGTGATTGGCCTCCACGAAGATAGCCGCGAATTTCTGCCACGATGTGTCAGATGTTACCATTATTGTCCAACGAACGTGCGTGCTTACTAGTCTGAGGCTGTTGAGCTGGGGTGGGACACTGTGGCATCTAATGGTACGTGAGTAGCGAGCCAGACAGTCGAACTTTTGGCGGGAAAGACAGAATATATTCGGTCATCATGTGCTTGCTGACTGGCGGACCGATTGCCTTTTCGTTGATCGGGAAGTCGGCAAAGCATAGACAAAGCATGAACAAACATGCACAGATGCATGTTGATGGTGCTGCGTCTGACGAATTAGGCCATCCAAGGAGACGGCTCATTTCTCGGAGCTAAGCGTTGATCCAGCTTCACTGTCCAATTTCTTCTTGAGATGATTGCCCCTAGCCTCCCAAGACAGAGCAAAAACACCAAGTACACCAACAACGGCACTGCTAGCCATGCAGGCGCCGACAAAGAGTACGACGCCAGCATATTTACCAGCTCCGAAATCAACTTTGCTGATGATGCGTCCAGAATGCGAAAGAAGGACTGAACTGATTGGCCCAGAGACGATGCTGCCAATACCTCGACCAGTACACAAAGTGCTGAAGACCATTTGTGCGTCTCTTTCTCCAAACAGTGTGCCCATCCTTGCCCACAGTGCGAGGAAGCCAGATCCAAAGCACCCGAACATAAAGGCGAAGACGAGCAAAGCAGCGATCGACTTGGCAGCGAATAGACCCCAGAGCACAAATGCAGATATCGATGCAACTGTCGTCGAGAGGAGGACGAGGTATTTGACGTGAAACTGGTCGGAAAGCTGCCCGAACCCAACTTCGCCAAAGACCTGAGCCAAGTTCGCAGCCGAAAGGACGAATGCAGACCAATTTACCGAGTGACCGAGACCTGTGGTAAAGGAAGGCAGGTAGATGAAGGGAAGGTAGAATGCCAGAGCCTGTAGCACATTGGCGATGGTAAAGATATAGTAGATCGGCCTCTGGTAATAGCGTTTATTTGGGAGCTGAGCAGTCTTGGTACTTTGCAATTGCGAAGTGATCGATGAAGAATCATCAGCGGAAGAGGTCGAACATTTTCGACTGCTTGGTATGTTGAAGTCGTGCTGTCTGACTTTCAGGAACAATATTGGCAGCCCACCGAAGCAGAATGTGATGACGACAAGCACGGCCATGGTGATCTTGAATCCATAGGCCGGGAGAAGGTGTGCGAGTAGGAAGGTGTAGGCAATTCCCATAAGATCCGCACCAGCAAATAATAGACCATATGCGACGCCTCTCCTCTTCAGGAACCACGTATTGAGGAGCGACAGTAGAGGTATGTCAACGAGTGCGGTACCCACACCGTAAAGGAGGCCTTGGGTGACAACGAGGCCCCCCAGAGACTTGCAGAACACTGATGCAAGCAAGGACATGACACATAGCAACCATCCCGTTATGATGTAGCAACGGATGTCGAGACTGCGGTACTGACAGCAGTATGCAATTGCCGGGGCAAAGAGAAATGCCAACCCGCTACTGAGGACGCCAATCCATTGTGCAATACTACTTGTCGGGAAGTGTTTCGAGTAGTGATCCTGAAAGACGCCGTATGCTAATGGGAGACCAAGCAGGATGGACCCGGATAGGATTGCTGCGACCAGCACTCGGTATGCCGTACTGCTGGTATCCTGAGCAGGGAGACAACGGTGCTGAAGGCTTTCTGAGGCAGCAACAACGACGATGGGTGCTGATGTCCGCAGCTCTTGCTTGTCATGGTGGGCTTCGGATGCGCCTTGACTGTTGAGCGTATCGAAGGAAGCGATAGCCTGGTCGGCGGCAAGCGGTCGTAGCCGGATTTCTGGGAGGGCGTGTTGATCCATGTTAGATTCAGTCCTGCTTGTTTGTCCTTTGAGAAGAGCAGAATTGTATTTTTAAGGCGTAGCCATAGTCACACAGACGGCCCGACCAACGACATTCACCACAATGACGAACACATTTTCGGTATCTCTTCCCACCTTCGGAAAGAATGCAAAACGCCGCGACACAAACACATGGCCAGCGTGACTAAAGAAAATGTACGCCGCTGGTGGCAATGGGAAGCTTTGGTCATATGGAGTACCAGTGAAAGGCCGAAGCCTGCCCTTCTGGCAAATGTTGAGATAGCTTTGCCACCTAGCCCGGTGTAGTCGACATCCTTAGGAGCGATCTGATCGCCGATCAAGAGCACGCAGATGTGCGGTTTGGCGTGGAGTTTAAGTGTGAGCCTGGCTTGGTGCGCGCAAGCATTCTTCGTATTTGGGATACACGTTCCAAGGGGCTCAACCCGAGCGTGTCCTTGTGTTTGACAGGGTCGGCACTCCCAGGAGACAGATGCGGCAGTGTCTTTGATCGTGCGACGCTACATGAGCTGCTCATGGTGCATGTAGGCAGAGTGCGGGTTTCTGGTCGGGCTCCTATCAAGGCAGGTAGCCATCTCGGACATGACCACGGTCTTGTCTTTGCTGCTTCGGGCGTGAAGCACAAACCTCCTTAGAGATTGGCACGAATCGTTGGAAGATAGTGATTTTTCTGCATGTACGCGACGGCATCGACGAAACATCCAGTCCCGTATTTTCTTGAACGTGAAAGGATGTGGCAGAGAACTGGAGTTAAGGTTAATCGCCAAGCAATATCGGGCAGTCCTGGATCCATGTAGGCGGTACGGCTACACAGAAAACCACGCAGCGCAAAGCACAGATCGCCAAGGTGCAGCACCGACGGCTGGTTATCTCCCCTGTGCACCCCCTTCCTGCGGAATTGTTTATCCACCTCTCTCCGCCGAAATGCCTGGACACTGCACTGCTCTTAGCATCTAGCTGTGACGTCGCTCTGAGGTCGTTGAGAAACCCCAGCACTTCTCGTAGAGTTGATCGTCCCCTGCTTGGTTGTTTGACGGATATCAGCGAGCTCGGAGGTCATTAACAAGTGGTCGGCCCCTCCCAGGGATTGGACGACGCAGTGACGTCTGCCTGGAAACACGAAATGAGGTCTGTAATATTTGCACTCATAGGTAGGTGGAGGTAAAGTGGCGGGCCGCGACGGCGAGATTAGTGCAGCTTGGCGATGCCGGCTGGCACGTATCCAAAGGGTAAAATCAACCCAGAGTCTGTTGTCAAATTGGGCACATGTAGAATCCCCACTGGCAGTCGCAGATGCCTCATGGAATTTGAAGACATCTTTCTTCGTCAACTTGTATCTCCTGCCTATGATGCAAGTTTAGCATGCTGGCTTTTCTCTCTCTTCCAATCCTCTTCTAGGGATACGTGCCGATCTGGGGGCATTTCGGAGTGAACAACCGATCGGGACATAGGTATTTCAAATCACGATCCCACCGAAACGTACGGCCATAGTAGTCAAGATGCTGGAGTGGACAGATAGCCGATGCATCACACACTTTGGTTTCAATAAGCAAGGCACGAGCAAAACATACAAGTAACCATTGGAGCCTTTCACTTCCGGACCAACCCTATGCCCTTATGTCCTCAGAAGAGCATACCCAGATAACACTGCATCACTATTTGCATATCACAACGTCCTCGTCTTGACATAAAACCTTCATCTTATTGCTTTGTCGATCCTCAAATTTGTGTCATGCTCGCACGCTTGCTTGAAACCCATAACCTCATTCATATCTCTGCCCACATGCCTTCCAGATGCCAATGGCTGCAAACGATGACATCAGACCAGTCGCCATAGAACTGTCTTTACAATGTATAGTACCATTCATCACCATCTCGTACACAAGACCGTGGCATCGTATCCAGCCCCTATTGATGGTGGGGCGATCTAACACACAACTTTCCATACAAGGAAGTTTCGTGTCCGCTTTCCTCAGTTCTCCATCTCTCTGGATAGGCGATTGTTTCGACACTCTTCCATCGCATGTTGCCTCATCTTCACATTCGCCCATTTGCCAATTCTTCCAGCTTGCAATCACGCCTAGTATCGACTGCTCAAACTAGCAAAAGCATCCGGGCTATGTCTCCCGTCCATAAGAGCTGGATTGTTCACGCTGACGCTCTCGTTGCTTGCGTGGCGAATGCCTTGGTTCCAGCTCGCGGTCGGTCCCGACTGGCCTGATATTTGCCCTTGCCCCAGGTAACCCCCCGAAGTCGGCTGACCAAATGGGTTCGAAGTTGCTAGAGAAGTAGCTGCGTTTGGTTGCTGCGACATGAATGGGTTCCTACTTCCGGTACCACCGGAGCTGTGCATGCTGCTCATTACTGGCATCGTTGCAGAGCGTTTACCTTGCTGGGCTGCTCCAGCATTCATGCCGAGGGCGCCGTACGGGTTGTTGCTGGGCGCCGGACTGAACTGCTGGCGTTGAGATTGTTGTTGCACCTGCTGTTGTGCTTGGTGTTGCTGGGCTGAAGGATCACCATGCCCTTCCTGCACAGACTGTAGAGGCTGTTGCGAGTACGAAGAGGGCTGGTTGAAGAGAGCCATTATGTCCGTTTTGCTATAGCGGCCTGTGGGCTGGCTTTGAAGATTCTGTGGTTGAGACTGTTGGAAGGACTGATACTGTTGGTTCTGGTAGAAGGCTTGCTCTTGCTGGTGCTGAAGCTGTGATTGTTGAAGTTGAGGTTGCTGTGCTTGAGAATATTGCTGAGGCTGACCGTAATTGGGATTGGACATCTGAGGCTGAGAGTACAGTGCTTGTTGCGGAAATTGGGCTTGTGAATGTTGCTGGCTAGATGATGAGGATTGTTGTTGCGGTTGGGACTGCTGAGTTGGGGCAGGGGAGGACTGGGATGGAAGGCCGAAAGGATTTGTAGTCTGTCTTTGGGGTTGATAGTGCGATGGATTCGGTTGTTGCTGAGCTGGCGGTAGTCCGAATGGATTACTGCTTGAAGCTGCACCATCCTGGCTCTGACCCTGCTGCATGGCCATGAAAGGGTTAGCCGGCGGCGCAAAGACCGGCTGACCATGCTGCTGTTGCAGGAATGGATTATTGCCTGTTGACTGCGAAGACAGTGGCTGTTGGTAGAAGGGGTTCGAAGCGTTCGAAGTCGGCGAAGCAGTGTAGCCATACTGATTAGGTATCGATGGCACTGGTGGCGTCATTGTCTGCAAGCGTGGGTCTTGATAGGGGGATTGTCTATATCCGCCTGTGTGGTGTGGGAAAAGCGGATTCGACATCTGCATGTCTGAAGACTGCTGCTCGATACCCGTTGTCTGCTGAGAAGGCATGGCAGACTGCCAAGGATTTGCGTTGGGTTGTGCAGGTGGTTGCTGTGGCGCCTGCTGTTGAGGCGCGTCGAAGGATAATCCGAAGCCAGAAGATTGCTGGGATTGTGCCTGAGGACGATCCAGCTGAGCCCAGGGGTTGTTTGATACTGTAGCACTAGGTGGCGCGGAGCTCGTGGCTGCTGCTTGCTGACTGGGCGGCACAGGGCTCACGCTTCGTTGTCGCAAGGGCTCACTCGGACCTAGCCTGACCAGCATGGCTATTGACCTCTCAAGGTCACCTCCCTGCCGCTTCAATATGTTGATGTTCCTCTCGTTATCAGGGAAGCCCATGTCACGCAGCTGCGCCAGTTTCTCCTGTAATTCCCTATCCGGCACTTCCCTGACTTGTCCTGAAGTAGGGCTGTACTCTACAGGCGTGACCTTGAAGGCATCCTGCACGCCGTGCCTGTCCTTCTTCGACGACGTCCTCAAACTAAAGCCGAAGAACTTATGCTTTTTGCCAGTCGGTGGCAGTTCAGGGTTGGAAGACGGCTGAGGTGACTGTATCACACTTGACGACACGTCAGCACGCGAAGGCGGTTCAGGTCTACCATCCACGAGACTCTTCTCCTGGTATTTCTTCCTTATGAACCTCTCCATGGCTGAGTCTACCTCGTCAGCGTCGAGCGGGATATCAGGCTTCTTATTCTTGGGATTGTAGTGCTTGTTCGATGCAGTGTTGCCATGCTGCTTCATGCTCTGACAAAGTTAGCATTTTATTCGGGTCCAACACGCTCTCTATCACCCACTTCGACTTGGTCTGCTGTCCACTTATCCATACTAAGTGACTTGACCTTGGAGATGTGCGTGCCCAGCTTGCGATGGATGGATGCACATCGCATGCACAGGAATATGCCCAAGTTCCAGCTTGCCCATGACGGATTCCTCGCATTGCAGTCGGCGCATTGTGCATTTCCTGGCTGTCGCAATAGGTCTTGTAGCTCGCGCTCGTTGCGGGCTTGTTCGCGTTTGCTGGGGGCTGCCATAATAGGAGACTCGACTCAGTGCTGGTGAGTGCTGGGTGCGCGACAAACAACCACACGAGCACATAAATGCTAAAGTCGTTAAGAGCGCTTTCAGGCCATCTTCACTCTGCCCGGTCGTCAGACATAGTAACTCGCGACGTCTCGAGCAAGATGACGCTCGAGCCCTGCAGGCATTTCTGAGCAGTGCCGAACGCCTCCATAAACGGCTGGCTGACCGGGAGCGGGCGCCACATCGGGACGCCGGCAATTCTTGCGAGACCTTCCAAGCTAATTTCGAAGCTCTCTTTCACCTCATCCCCGGAGATCCACGGGTGGCTTAATAGGACATACTACGTACTAGTAGTAAGAAGCAGGTGCAACACTGGCTATGTCATCAACGCATTAACTGGGTTTGGTATTGTGTCTACGGGATGTGTGCGTTGGAATGTCCCCTCAACCTTGTCTGTCCTCTTCATCGCGTCTGGGGGTATCCACGAGACTGCTAAGCTCACCCTGCAACCACGTGTCATGCCAACATCATCCTACTTCATACAGCAGAATGTCCTCCATACAGGTCTTACCACATTCGGTCTCTGTCAGCAACACCACAGAAACCACGCATCATCTGCACCTGCTGAAGCATGCCATATTGATGTTCCATGGGCTCGTCAGCCGCCATATGCCACCACTCTCGTTCTCGATTGTACGCTGGATCGGTAGCCTGTCGATAGCTCTCCATATCATTGTCCATGCTCATGTCTGCATCGTAGCCGGTGCTCATATAGGGCTCTGCAGTAGTCCTCGTCTGTTGACCTGGCAGAACACTTAGATTCTTCAACCTTTCCTGCTCTTGCTTCTCCCATCGTTGACCTGCTGCCTGTTCTTCCAATGCCAAGCTTGTTTGTGGCCAATTACCCATATCTCGGTTTACCAATTGACCGCCGTACGTGGGTGGTGCAATACGCCAAAGCTCTACCAATCTTTCTTGCTGCTCTCTTTCGGCGTTTCGGAAGAGCTGCAACTGAGAGGGCAACAATGCGTCTGCGTTGACGCCGGCATTTTTGAGGACCATCGACACTGGAATGTCCTCGCCGGTTGGTGCAGGTACTACATGTGCCGAATGATGATAATGCTGGCTGATGTATGTGACGGGGGCTGGTTGAGGAACAACCAGAGGTGTGGGCGGGTTCGACACGTCGGCAGATGGCGCTTGCATGCCGAGATGCATGTTCCTTGCCATCATGTCTGCGAGCTCGTCCTGCATCTTCCCATCGATTTCGGAGACGGACAACCCGCACTAATTGCAAAAATCAGAATGTCATGGTTAGGATAGGAATAGGACAAACCGTAGGGCAGTGAGGATTTTGCTCGAATGCCTGAAGCATGTTCGACATGTCTGTAACGCTGCCACAGTTGTGGCAGTGGAAGGTACTCATATTGCGACTGCCCTGACTGCCTTGTTTGAGGTTAGACTTGCGGAATCGCTCGACTTGTTTCGCGACTGACGACTGAGGAAAGGTAGGAAGATTTGATTGTGTATTGGCACTAACTATCAACGGGACAGCTAACAAAGAAGGTCCAATCCGGTAGGGGCCCGGTCCAGTCCAATGGTATTCCAGCGAAAGCCAGACCAAGTATTCCAGCTTCAGCAAGAGTCCAGAGATATCAAGTAAATGGTCCAAGAAGTCCTGGCTATTAGTTGAAAGGGAAAGCAGAAGGACTTGCGAAGGGGAGGGTTGCGGAATCTGTTTGGTAGCCGATTGTCGTGAAGCAGGACAACTCAGCTCAACATCAAAGCCAGAGTAGGTCTGCCCAGGCAATCGCTGTCTGGTGTCAAAAAAGAAGTAGGTTCTTGTCAATATATGTGGTTATTGAGTTGGGGGGAACAGTCAGAAAGAAGACAGCAACAGGTGCAGTGGTCTCATTGTCATCCGATCTCGTCATCGGGCACCAGTGACGGGGAGCAGCTGCTCAATCTCCGACGCCAGTTGTTTCAGAGTAGCGTGCTGGGCTAGTCAAGCCTGCCTCAGGCATTCACGAGGCTTTGTCGTCGCAAGTCAACGCGCTGCCTTGCCAGCGGCTCCTAGTACCAGCAATCAAATACCAGCACGACTGAGCCGCTCCCGTTCGCAAGATTAATCCAACCTTTTTGTTTTCCTTTGCGAGCAGCAGTAGAGATCAAAGAGGCATATTTGCAGCAAAATGGTTGGTATATTGGAAGGTGTAGCAAGTCACATCACTAACCACTATCCAGACATCTATAGGCACGGGTTATGACCTGTCGAACTCAGTCTTCTCACCAGATGGTCGGAACTTCCAAGTCGAGTACGCAGTCAAGGCAGTCGAGAGTGGTGGTACGTGCATTGGCATAAGGACGAAGCATGGTGTGGTGCTGGCTTGCGAAAAGATTATATCCTCAAAACTGCTGAAGCCGGGTTGCAACAAGAGAATATCGACCGTCGACAGGAGTGCTGGCATAGTGACTTCGGGCTTGCTACCAGACGGTCGTCATCTGACCAGCAGAGGCCGAGATGAAGCAAGCAGTTGGAGGCAAACATACAAAGCACCAATTCCATTGAGCTCCTTAGCATCGAGGTTAGGAGGCTACGTGCAGGCATACACCCTCTACTCGAGCGTGCGGCCTTTCGGTGTGACAGCTATACTAGGAGGCTGGGACTCAGAAGCAGAAAGTGGCGTCGACGGCCAGGTTGGCAATGGACCTGCTGCAGGTGCCGGCGGTAAAGTTGACGACCCGTCAGTTAAGAGAGGAGGGCCAGCACTCTACATGATCGAGCCTAGCGGCCTGTACTGGGTAAGGAATGACAGCGGTATATGACGTTGAAGGTTGGAGGCTGACATATCGCTAGGGCTACTACGGTGCTGCCACAGGGAAGGGCCGTCAAGCTGCGAAAGCTGAACTCGAGAAGCTAGATCTAAACTCGCCAGACTGCGCATTGTCCCTGAAAGACGCTGTCCTCGAAGCAGCTCGAATCATACATGTTGCCCACGAGGACTCCAAAGACAAGGAATTCGAGCTAGAGCTGACCTGGATCTCAGCACTCGATGGTCCAACCAAAGGTCGACACGAACATGTGCCAAAAGAACTGTTAGAAGAGGCCGAGAAACACGCCAAGAAGAGCCTGGAAGGCGACGACGAGGACGAAGATGATGACGAGATGGAGGAGTAAGCTGCGCAAACATAACATGGGTCTGGTTGTGGCGTTGAGCGCAGCGGAGTGTTCGTGGGCGGTATCCAAGGGAGACTCCTAGGAACTCTATAGATTTGGCATGGGGACCACTACATTCACGAACCGACTTTGCCATCGGCCCAGGCCCTCCTCTTGACAGCAAGCTCAACTGCAGCATGTCCCCAGTCTTCGCCATGATTGTGTCCATTGGACTGCAAGCCTTTACCTCCTTCCAGTCCCGCTCTGGCCAGGCCTTGTCCTTCGTTCAGCACCGTCAACAAGCCAAATATTACCGGGATGCCCGTGTCTAGTTGTACCCTCATCAGCCCATGACTGACCGCATCTGCTATGTATTCGAAGTGCATAGTCTCTCCCTTGATCAGCACGCCTATTGCAATAACGGCATCGAAAGCATGCCTTAGCGCTGTAGCTCCTGCCTGCTTTTCTGGCTCGCCCGGCTGTAAACTTCCATGCAGATCTGTCTGCGAAGCACTCCCTCCGAGCAAGTCACCAATACCGGAAGTGACAGTTGCGACACCTCCTGCCACTGCGCTCGACGCACCTTGCACTTGGGAAGCTGCGTAGAATCTTTGGACGGCAAGAGGTAGTTCGTATGATCCTGGTACTGACTCAACCACAATGTTCTCTTCCTTCACTCCCTGTTGCTTAAGTGCTTTCTTGGTGCCATTGACCAGTGCTTCAATTATGGTTTTGTTCCATCGAGCATGGATTATGCCGATGCGCAGCTTGGAGCCATCGTGCGTCTCTGCTGCTCCTGGTCCCTTGAGTGTTGCCATCTTGGCCTTTTCAGTTTGTGATAGTGAGGGGAACGAGCTGCGATAATGTCAACGACGCAAGAGCAGTCACTAGTCCTAAAGAACGTATTGCAGCCGAAGCAGTGTTCCGGCGTTTGTAGCACATGTGCCTGGCAGCTATGACACGCAGAGGGGCTAATTTACAACCCCACCTCTACTGCAATAATCTTGCCCTTGTTGCCCTTGAGTAACCGCTCCGATTAGCTAAACCGGCTTCCCAAGCTATCCCTAGATCGTCCTCAAACAGTTGGGTTCATCCCACGCCCGCCTCAGGTTGCGCATAGCGGAGGACGACCTGCCTTTAGGGGTGCCTTCCGCCACTGGTTGTGTAATGAGCATTTCAAGCTCCGCACATGAATGACTTGTCCCTTGAGTAGCGATTACCACAAAATCCTGAGAACGCCCTTTGTCAAATTTTGTAGCAGTCTTCAAAAGCTCTAGAGAATTTTCCCAAAACACTGAGACGCTCCTGAGTTAACAGGAATCAATACGAACGAGTGTCACAAGAGACGTTTGTTACAACCACAGTCAACGCATAGACCTCAACCAATAGGATGGCACCTCATGCTGAAACCGCCGTCAGCCAAAATGGTTCGCACGCCAATGGCTACACCAAGCCGATCGCATCATTAGATAACACGAAGACTTTCGACAAGTCAAAGTACCACGCTGCATCCTCGGATGAAGCCATCCATTCTGAACACACTTACGCAGCACATAACTACCACCCCTTGCCAATAGTATTTGCCCGAGCACAAGGCACGAAAGTGTGGGATCCAGAAGGAAAGGAGTACCTCGATTTTCTGTCAGCATATTCGGCAGTAAATCAGGGCCATTGCCATCCTGAGCTCGTGAAGGCTCTCATCGAACAAGCACAGACGTTGACACTCAGTTCAAGAGCGTTCCACAACGATGTCTTCCCCAAGTTCGCGGAGTTTGTCACCAAATACTTCAACTTCGATATGGTCCTGCCTATGAATACGGGAGCAGAAGCAGTGGAGACCGCTATTAAGATTGCCAGGAAATGGGGCTACAAGGTCAAGGGTATTCCCGCTGACCAAGCCATCGTCTTCGGTGTAGCAGAGAACTTCCATGGCAGAACAGTAAGCAGGCTCACCCCTCAATCAATCTGAGAAACGAAATACTTACGTGAGCAGTTCTCCGCAATCTCAATGTCAACAGACCCGGAGTCCAGGGAGAATTATGGCCCGTACCTTCCGAGTATCGGCTCTGTCTGCCCATCCACTGGCAAGGCTATTCCATTCAATGACCTTCCAGCTCTGCGCGCAGGTTTCGAAGCCCACGGAGACAGACTTGCTGGCTTTCTCGTCGAACCCATTCAAGGTGAAGCTGGTATCGTGGTCCCAGACGATAACTACCTTCAAGAGGTTCGAGCCCTCTGCGACAAGTACAACGTCCTGATGATCTGCGATGAGATTCAAACAGGTATTGCACGAACAGGCAAACTCCTTTGCCACGAGTGGAGCGGTGTGAAGCCAGACGTCGTCACGCTCGGCAAAGCAATCTCAGGCGGAATGTACCCCGTCTCCTGCGTCCTCGGCCGAAAAGATGTCATGCTCGTCATCGAACCCGGTACACACGGGTCAACATACGGCGGCAATCCGCTCGGCTGTGCAGTCGCCATCCGTGCCCTCGAGCTCGTCCAAGAAGAGAACCTGGTCGAGCGAGCAGAGACGTTAGGCCAAATGTTCCGCCAAGGCCTCAAAGACCTCCACAGCGACATCATAACCACCATCCGCGGCAAGGGTCTGCTCAACGCAATCATCATCGACGAGACAAAGACAAACGGTCACAGTGCTTGGGATCTATGCATGCTTCTGAAAGCAAAAGGATTACTGGTTGGTCGAGCCCTGAAAATCGCCCATGTCAAGTCATCCGACGCAGTCGCGGAAGAGACTCTGACAACGGACAATGTGATTGGAAACGCAGATGCTAACAAGGATGTCAAGGCTAAACCGACTCACCAGAACATCATCCGACTGGCACCGCCGCTTGTGATTACCGAGGAGGAAGTCAAGAAGGCGCTGAGCATCATTGGGGAGGCGCTGAAGGAGTTGCCGGGCTTGAAAGGGAAGAAGGAGGACGAGGTCGTGCCTAAGGAGGAGAAGGACGTTAAGATCACCCTCGAGAATTGATTGCGTGGTGACTGGCTGAGGCTCTTAGGAGGGCATCATTTTTCAAACGCGTAGATAGCAGTGAGATCAATTCCATGCTTCTTAGGGCCCGTCTAAGCGCTCGGTCTCCCGTTCCCGCAATGTATAGTGACGAGACCGACTCCCAAGTGCTCGTCGGCACTTAAGCACCTGCGCTCGCAACGACGTCCTCGTCGAGCGTCAATGGCTGAGGTCTTGCGCAAACGCACGACTTGGACACTATCGATATCAGTCGGACACGCAGTAGGTGGAAATTATCGTAGACATTCGGGATATTGCCGCAGCGACTGTCAGTCTTGTCGACGTGGTGGTCACCAATCGGGTCCCCATTCCCCTCTCTGGCCCAGAGCTGGAGTATCCTTAGTCCCCCTCCAAACTGTAGTCTCAACCGGACGCGCATCGTTTCGGACTGCGTTCGCACCCACTTCTTCCTTCCCTGTGAGCTCCGGAGGATCGACGAGGTGGGAATTGAAGTTTGGGTTGCTATTGTGGTGTAATAACAGCACTCCTTTCGTCAGTGTGGGTCGACGTAAGGCGTTCTGTCTGGCCTTTTTGATGGCGCGGTTTTGAGGTAGCGGGATGGCGATGATTGGTTGCTAGCTTCACGAATGGTCCGTTCGGCTGCTGGTGAGTCGTGAGAATGGCACGAGGAAAGGTGTGGGGATCATAATGGCTCGGAGTGAGTACAGCTCTGGTCTCGGCTGCCAAGGAGTGAGAGGGTAGGTGAGGGTGGCTAGTGGTTTATAGTAGGCGGTACAATACTCTCTGGGGCGTCCTACGCAAGTGTTGATATGGGTTGCTGTGGTGGGGCTGCAACGTGGGCTGGGAGTGGCAAGCTGGTGGCGGTAAGGCAGTACTCGTACGACGGTGGTGGTGGTGAGCTGGTGGTGGGAATAAGCTGTTTTGCCGCTTATTTATAGGCAGCGTGTAGATCTTAGAGTGGTGTGTCAGGGTATGGTGTAGAAGCAGGGAATAAAATAGATCAACGATCTATCTGTCCGTGTGCCAGGTCTGTTGTACATGGTCATCGGGCTGTGTACGTGAAGATAACATTTGGCTGATATGCCAGCAAGGATTCGCCATTGCTTCCCATCCTTGTCATTGTCATTGTTGGCTTCAGCCTGATACAAATCGGGCATTCGCTGTGCTTATAGGGGCTTCAGCAGACTGAAATAGCATTTTTCGCTTGTCACCAGCTACCCAGCCTGCTTGTTGTGAGTTTATCAGGCTTCATCATCTTCATCCTCATAATGTGCTCGTAGTTGCCCATGCATGACCTCCATGACCATAAAGCAAAGCTTGGGGTCAGCAGCCAGCCAGCCCTTGATCGTTCTCGCATCTTCGTCTTCCTCTGCCGAAAGCTTAGTGTACTCTTCCCCAATACGGCAAGCGAACCACTCTTTCAGCAACCCAGACATATGCTCAAGATGATCCTTGGCCATATCCACAAGCTCTTTGCAATTCATCACAAGCGACATCTCATAGACAGCATGTTCTTTGAGCGATGTCATGCAATATTTGTCGGCTAGGAGATACACAGCGATATTGGCAGTGTTGTGTCGAATCTCGCTTCTCAGTATCATTATGGGGTCACCTTGTTTTGAGATCCGCGTCCAGTCGCCTCTGCAACCACCTCTGACAATCTCAGCCACCGATGGGGTCATTTCTGGCTCTGCACGCCCTTTGGGAGCCTTGCTATAACGGCCGTAGTAGACATATTGAAGGACGCGAGCGAAGATCCACGGGCAATCATCGTGCAATGTAATCGATTGGCTTTTGCTTTCCTGAATAGAGTAAGTAAGTCTTCTGCGGTGGTTCGCCCAGAGTAACAACGACGCACCTGCCATATATCACCTTCGACAATTTTGGCGAAGAACGTAGATTTCTCGGCGAGCACGTTGGCGTCAAGCTTCCAAGTGCAGTCTTTAAGAATAACCGTGATAGTCTTTGGTTGGTAAAGCGTGCTCTCGAAGCTAGACCCTGTCAGCGGGATCATACTGTGGCGGTGGTGAGTGTTGACTTACGCTTTGCGTTGCTCGGCTGTTGCAAGAGGCAGAGTGCCCCAACTCTCCTCCATGAAGTGTTCGTCGTATTCAGTCCCGGCGACGAGGTTGAGAGAATGTAACAAAATGTAAATGGAACTGAGTGTGAGCCTCAGTCAGAGGAAAACTAGCTTTCCAAAATGGTGAAGCCTTTCACTTTTCCAACACGTGATTTTGAGGTGATGAGACAACCACGCGCAAGAAAGCACTCGACTCTGTCAAGCAGTTGTACGCTTCACCTCACACATCCGGTCCACCACAGCGTAGCCTCCGCATCTTAGTCCTCTCGCACGACAACACGACCCTTCTGACCTGAGTCTATCAACCCTGTCACTACGCAGACTCGTCCTGACCGTATTCTAACGCGGGAAACTCAGCTATTGACCATCCTTGCGCACATGAACCGTGCTGTGGCCCTAGAGTGTCGTGGTGCACAAGATCTTCGTCATTCAGAAGCTCGACGAAAAAGACGATATGATTTTGGTCATCCTGGGCTCCAGCCTAGCGCCTCAGTAACTGTGAACCTCCGCTACCATACAGCGGGCAGTGGCAACGCGAGTAGCTTCTCGCTATCTGCGTAGGCGACCGCTTGCTCTACGATAACTTCCTGAAGCTCGAACGTATCAGCATCCGGCCGGCCATGTACTGCTTCTTAAGCAGGGTTTTGCGCAGGGAATGTTCCCCTTGGGCAATCACAGCTCGACGTCAGTTCTCCACTGATTCATCGTGGCGGTGCTTGCGCGATGGCGTATTCCCTTCGCTGAGACCACAATGGTGGAGTATTGTTAGATAGGCGAAAAGGCAGTGCCGGGAGGCCATCTTCACGTGCTGCTGCTTCTTTTGAGAGCTTGCGAGGAAGCGAAGTGAGGTCCGGACTCGTCAAGTTGATAGAGTGCAAGTCCTCGCACTTTCGGCGTGGCCCGTAGTAATTCCTAACCCACGAGCCCTCGTCTTGGGTCAAAGTGGGCTTGAGGAGGCTCAAACAGGTGTTAAGCTGTTGAGGTACATGCTCAAAGCCGCCATCTCTCGATGGCTCAGAGCCGTTGACCAGCACTTCTGCATCGTAGAGTCTATATTTCGTTGCTCCAGTGTAGAGCTAATGGCATGTTCAAACTGACGCCCCCTGTACCGGAATAGCTTCGATATGCTATCTGCGAGTCAAAGAATGCTCGTCCTCTAGATCTCAGTCGCTCGAGAAAAGTGGAGGGCCTCAAGATATCTGCAATCATAATGCAACCGTGCGTAAGCACAACTTGACTTTCATCGCTATCTCTGCTGCCCGATATGTTTGATAGGTCGAAGACAGAATGTATATCATGCTGGAGGAGCCGTGCAGGTCATGATCGTGCCGCAAAGCATTGTGGCGGAAGCTGGCTTGCCATGTCCCAAACGGTGCTGAGTTTGGTAGGCGCTCTGGTTTTGATGAAGCTGTCTCGAGACGTGCAACGGTGTTCGGCGCCACTAGTCAATGCCGGAGGATTTTGATGGCACATTCGAAGCAACCCTGTCTTCTCCGGCACCCTCCAGCCGCCTTCAGCCTTCAGATTCACGGATCCGTGAAGAGAGAGCACAATCAGTCGTGTAAGACTCGTCGTTCAAGCTAAGTGACAAGCCAAGACATCAGCAGCTAGATACTAGCGAGGTACAAAAGTGTGAAGGCAAGATCGGGAAAGTGGGTGGATAATGTGGAGTGTGCATACAGGGCCGTGGACCACCGTCCAATCCTTATTGATGGGTGTTCGGAAGTTCTGTGACATGAATCAAGAGGCACCACTTCCACCCCTGAGCGCTGTATTTAGGCACTCACTTGCGCCTAAGTTCTCCGCGGTCGGCCTTTTTTCTATCATCGGCTCGCTGGCTTTCGACTAGGATTGCACACCTGCAGCCATGACCATTCTCGGAGTCCTCCGATTGTAGCGCCCGAATCTGTATACTTTTACACTACACGCCACTGTACGATGCGCCTCGACAGTTGTCGCCAGTGTGTACGGCGACGTATACAATGTGACGCTGGAACACCAGAATGTGCCAAATGCCTCAAGAAAAACATCAAATGCAGCGGCGTAGGCAAGCAATATCGGTTTGTTGACGGTGTCGCAGGTCGCAGAACGACGAAGGCTCGTCCAGTATCCACAGTGTCAACTGCTCCTAGGACGAGTGAGCATGTAATCGCCAAGTGCTCTGAACCAGCTATAGCTGGAATCCCGTCTGCAAACAAACCGCAGGATGCGTACCAGTGGGACACTAGATTCCTGACCGATAGCGACGAGCGGTTGCTTGGGTCTGAATCGAACAGCCTTTCACCGCGCTTAGCAACAGACAGCCTCCATGTGGCTTGCCGTGATGATACAGTGGCCCTGTCCAATACCTGGCAGCTTTGTGCGCTGGAAAGTCTTAGTCCTACGACGCGCATGCTGTTTGATCATTGTAGGTGGTCTATGCTGAAAGTATGAGCGCTTATTCACACTCTACCAGTCTCTAGCCATATCGCACCTGCTATGGTGGTAATTGATCACCCCTCCAATGGTTATCGAAACATACTACTCCCACTAGCAACTCAAGACCCTCTTGTTCAGCGCGCCGTCTCGGTCGTGGCGGCACTCCATCTCGGAAGAAAACAGACCGATTTGCTTCAAGCAGCTGAGAGAGGCCGATCAGCAGTTATTGAGCGTCTACGAAAGGATGCTTCTCATGGACAGCAGGACAGAATCTTCAATATGTCTACGTGGGCAACTCTCGTCCTCCTTCTTGTGGGCGAGACCGTCACCGGCGATCACGAATTCATTCATATATTCGCCATGCTGCAAAGCTTTCTAGAAAAACCAAACCAACTCTTGAACATCCCTCCAGATGCCGGCCGGTTTTTACTGCAGCAAAGCCAGATGTAAGTGTTATCAATGCCACTCTTTTACCGTCGGATGGCTGACGTGAAACAGGTTCAGCTTGTTCACACCGCCGTTCTTAGGCCCCGATCACGGCTCGTCAGCTTTGCAGCAGCAGACCGACAATTGCCTTGATTGGATAGAAGATCCGACATCAGAACATAGCAGCTTGTCTTCCGTCTTGTTGCTCAAGAACGCAATATACGTTGCCAGAGATCTGTACTTGTGGGAAACTCAAGGCATATTGTCTGCTATTGATCGACAAAACATGGCTGAAAATCTTTTGCAGCTTCTGGCGCCAGTCAATGAGAATACGCCTGGGATGCATGCGTTCGTTTGGTGTTACTTCATTGCGGGAGCTTCCAGCTCAGACCCTAAAAACCGTGACTTTGTCTCGGAGAGGCTGAGGCAAGTATACATGCGGACCCGCATGCGCAACATACTATCTGCCATCGACATGCTGGAACAGTTCATTTGGCCCTTGCCCGAAGGTCAAAATTGGACTCATTGTCCTGTCGTGCTCAATCGAACCCTCGTCATGTGACACATACATCCACCCCGACAGCCAGAGCGAAATAGCTCGGCTGGAAGACCATATTCATTGTGCCACTCTCGATCATAATCTGGCTGCGCCACGAGAAGCTGCGGCTGTGTTGCTCCTCAGCGCCTGGACAACGGCTGAAGCTGCTCTTGTACCTTCCTCAATTGCGCCATCAATGAAACTTCGCCACCCAACAGCCCAGTCCGCACTAGCAAATAGCACATTACCGTGAGAAGCGCGCATGTCCCCCAGGTAATTTGTCACCAACTTCGGTGGGGAGAAGAACCTGTACCGTCAGTCAGTCTCAGACAATCTCACGGCGGAGTTAACCAACCAAGCGCCCTTCGCGAATTCGTCATTTGCCCAATTGTGGAAGACCTGCAAACACGTGTCAGTTGGTATCCTCTTGAGGGAATCGGTATCCGCTCACCACACGCTCTAGATTCATGGGTACGAGTGTCTGTATGGCTTCGATGGTCTTCCCAATATCCTTCTCAGGGTCCAGATGATTATGCGACGCGCCAAAAGCCACAATATGTGTGTTCCCACTCGGGGTCGTGCCATCCCCGAAGGCGTACATCAACTTGTTGTTTGGATAGTCGATGCCGCTCCAGGAGCGCAGTTCGCGGTCAGTACATTCGGCATGGACTTTGCTACACTTATTGACGTGGCCTATACTCGCGGCCGCTCTCTTCCCGTGCGGCAATGCAGGCTCGAACGAGATATCGTTCAGCACATTCAATGGTACAGCGCTGATGACCCTCGATGCTCCAAAAGTCTTGTCGGCGGTTACGACGGTGACCTTACCGTTGTCCCGAATATGCGAGACACGACTGTTGAAGACGTACGAGAGGTTTCCTGTGGACAAAGCCTCTTGGAAAAAATTGATTGCAAAGCTCGACTGGCCAGTCTTGAACTTGTACTTCATGAGGTACTCCACACAATACTCGTAGGAGTAGTTGCAGAGGGCCCACCAGTGCAGGAACTCGTAGAAGCTGGTGTTTTCGAGGTCTCCACAACTGCAAAGCAGCACGAAGCCACAGACAGCAGTGTACTCATCTGGAGAGAGTTTGTGCTCGATTTGCTTCAGGCGATCTGCTGCTGACAAGGAGTCATATTCCTTACAGTTCGGGTTCGCAAATTCATCATGTGGGAAGGGCATCGCTTTTCGACCATACTCTCCATCAATATTGACGAACTTCTTCAAACCTGACTCGATGATTTGGTCCTATTACCGGTTAGTGATACACGGGAGTGTCAACGTTGGTGAGCTAACACACCTCTTCGTCATGACTCATAACTCTCTTGCCGGTAGCACTGGCGAGGGAGAATGTGTTAACACCATGGGAGTACTCTTGTGAGATCTCCACTTTGTTGCGCATGCCATATCGTGAGATCTCTCGCCAAACGTGAGGCTGTCCCCAGGTTACCCATGTACCACCCATCTCAAAAGGGTAGCCGTTGATGTTGGAGGACCATGATCGACCTCCGATGCGATCACGGCCTTCAAGCAGCAAAACCTTGAGCCCTTCAACAGTCAATAGCTGTGCTTGGTTGTCTGTGGTTCTACATACCTGCTACGCTGGCATCTCGAGCAGCAGTAAGGCCAGCATATCCAGCACCAACGACAATCACATCGAAATTGTCAGTGCTTGTGCTTTCGAGGTGTGTTGGAGGTTGAATTACACCAATGCTCGGCACACCTTGGGTCAGCCCTCCATCCTTCGTCCATTGATAACCGTCGCGCGAAGTCATTGTGACGGCAGGGTTGTCAAAAACGGGAAGTCTGAATGTCTTGATTTGTGATACCACTTCTCAAAAGTTCTTATGGCAGTTTGGGCGCAGTTTTATACACTGACATGCTTCGGTCGGATATTTCCTCTCCTACCATCCCGACCTAGAATTTTACTCGTAGCTGAAAGCAAGACCGGGACTCGGCAGGGGTAGTGCAGCCAATGAATACTGCTGAACCTTACTCGATCAGGCTTAATGTACATACTGCGCTACCTGTGATGGGCTCAAGTCCACACTAACACGACGCTAGATCGGGGATTCCAGGCTACGAGTTAAATTCTAGGGAGTATTGTCAAAAGCGGAAAGTTGCTTAGCCTGACTACATGAGTCCGGAAAGCGATCCTGAAAATCTACCCCAAGCTTTTTCGCGGGCAGGTGGGAAAGCGCTTCGCGCCTATCTAGTGATGGCTTCACGTAGCAAAGCGGGGACGGGACTCGTAAGCGAAGCTTGACCCTAAATGGAAACGAACCTGAGAAATTGAGTTTGAATCTACGCCCTAAACGGCAATCAAATCGAGAAAGTCGAACCCTTGGCCTCGACATTATCTCAAGCACACGACGAGATGGGAAACAAGGTAGAGACCCTCGCAAGCCCCGAACCCCAGAAACAGTCTTATTAGCTGAACTCCTGTATCAAAGTTGCGGGGCTTATCAGCAATTCGTCAATCATGTCAGGACTAGATGTCCAGATACTACGCCACTCGATGAATCGAACTCGGATCATAGCAAAGAGCTTGTGAACACTTTGTAACAATGATGGGGTATCTAGCCGGTGAAGCTGATCTTGAGGTACAAGTACAACTAGCTTTCGACTTCTGGATTCTTCTACATGACCATCCAGATACTTGAATACTACGACGATGGCCGACTCAGAAGCACTGAAGAAGCTGAATACCATGGAAAAGTTCGGAGATATAGACTCATCACTTGAACGGTCAACTACACTTCAAGTGTCCCAGCATCACCCCCTTGGCCACAAACGAGATCTCAGCCCTCTGGAAATAATAGCCCTCGGCTTCAACGTTTCCAACAGCTGGGTAGCGATATCTGTCAGCTTCGCAGTTGTTGTCGCTGCCGGTGGTCCAGTAACGCTCGTCTACGGCGTCATTGTTGCGGGTATCATGTACACGGCGGTTGCGATATCCCTGGCTGAACTGGTCAGCGTCTATCCGACAGCTGGAGGACAGTACCACTTCACCTCCCTCGTGGCACCCAAAGCAATATCAAGGGGTGCCTCCTATACCTGCGGCATGATAGCAACATTTTCCTGGATAGCACTCTGCACTGCTGCAACAATCATCGCGGCTCAGCTCTTGTTGGCCTTGCCAGCATATTTCGTCAGCACTTATATTCCCCAAGCATGGCATTACTTTGTCGTCTACCAAGCGATCAATATTGTGGTACTGGTTTGCAATTTGTTTGCGCTGAAGCGTACTCCGTGGGTCCATAATATTGGATGTAAGTCTTCGATACACCTTGATCCTGCAAGAATACTAATTGCCGCAGTCGCACTCACACTAGCCACGTTTCTTATTACGGTCGTTGTTTGTCTGGCCCTGTCTGCGAAACAACCCTCGTCGTACGTGTGGACACAACTCCAGAACAGTACTGGGTGGAGCGACGGGATCTGCTTCCTCACTGGACTTGCCACACCCTGCTTCATGTATGCTGGACTTGATGCTTCGCTGCATCTTGCAGAAGAATGCACGAATCCCAAGAAGACCGTCCCTCGGGCTCTTTTCTCAACAGTAATCATTGGGTTCGTCACGGCTCTCGTATTCTCGATTGCCATGTGCTACAGTATTGTTGATCTGGATTCAATGTTGGATACTACGTAAGCAGAACACATTCCTCAACTCGATCAACATTAACCTATCCCCTCAGGATGCCAATTTTCGAGCTATGGCGACAAGCAACGTCAAGCGTGGCCGCAGCGACCGCCTTCCTAGTGTCTCTCGTCGTCATTCTTTTTTTTGTTATCAATGCCATGCAACAAACAGCGTCTCACATGATCATGGCTCTCGGACGAGATAACGGGCTCATGTTTCAGAAGCAACTTTCAAACATGCATCCTGTACTGGAAGTTCCTGTCTGGGGACTCCTTGCTAACTCTGGCTGCATACTTATCACAGGGTGTCTTTATCTTGCATCTTCCGCAGCTTTCAATGCGTTGATAAACAGCAGTATTATACTGCAGATGGTGTCGTTCGCAATACCATGCTTTATGCTGCTGCTTCAAAGACGCAGCGAGAGCGTCTTGCCTAAGAACAGAGTTTTCAGGGCACCACAATGGCTTGGTTGGCTGTCGAACGTAACCGTTATTGCGTCGGCTATTATCCAGACAGTATTCTTCAGCTTCCCAACTGCTCTGCCGGTCAGTGGATCCAATATGAGTAAGTCCTCCCTCACGTGTTCAACCAGAAGAGGCTAACTTTGGTGAATAGATTACACCTGCGCTGTACTCGCAGTAATGGGCCTGTTCACTGCGGCAAACTGGTTCCTGCACGCAAGAAAACACTATATGGGACCACTGCTAACCTTGTTATCTGATTGAAACCCTCGTGCTGCGGTGAGACTCGTCTCAGTCACTCAAGATGACTACTCGATTGTATCAGCCTCCTACAGGCGGAATATATGGTGAAACATAGTTCAAGAAGTCTCCGCTATCTATGATCTATCCAGCTCCATCTAGTTCTGCACGGCTAGCTCGACCACGTGGGCAAAGTTCAGGGACGCAAAGTTCAGGGACGCAAAGTTCAGGGACGCAAAGTTCAGCTTGTGCGCCAGCTACAGCCAGGCGCTTTCCAGTGTGGCCCCTCTTGGCCGCAGGCAGTAGTCAAGGGTCAGGTCCTGCAGTACCTGGTGGTTGCGATCCTGTATCTCTTCCGTCGCTTAATACACGATGCAGAAGAACCCCACTTCTCGCGTTAGTGAGGCTTTGAATTCCATATCAGTAGGTCTATGCTAATCCTTTCAAGGCTTATGGACTTGAGGAACGTGCACGCCTTCAATAATCGCGAGAACCTGATGTCCACTCAGTCCGTTGCACATGATGTTAGTGCGGCTGCATCGAAGGGGAGGAGATATACTCCGAATCCAGCTGATGAACCTTCGTAGCTCGACGGCTATGACCTCGAGTTGCTGCTATCCTTCCACTCTGCGAAAGATGATAGTGCATGGACGGCAAAAATTTGTGAACCATGGGAGAATGTGAAGGCCGAAATGCCCCACGAGCAGGAAGACATTGGCAAACCACCCACACAATCTGACCACTCCGAGCTTTTATACGCATGAAAGAATAGAGCTGTCGTATGCCGCAGGTGAATACAAGAACAGGCCAGGAACATCCTAGCCGGAAGTAAAATCGTGCCCTTAACAAATCCAGCTTCAACTGAGGTTCCGACTAGGATGGCTAACTTCTGTCTCGAAGTTGAAGCGGTGAACAAACCCCAGTCAGAAAAAACTGTCAGTCGGAGCAGATGACAAGACAGTCCTGCTTGAGCTGGAAATACTTTTGCTCAGAACTTGGCATGAGACACCCGGGAAACGAGTTTGCGAAACTCCTGCAGCTCCAGCTCATTCATATGTGGCTCGCAAGCCAGCAAGCTCTTGGATGGCTGGAGGACTGTGCAGATCCTCTACAGAAACATCACCCGACAGCAGTTCGATCACTGCATCGTGAGACTGGTTCAAGAACGGAATGGTCCGCTTCAGTGGGGGTATACGGCATTATGGAGTCCGGTCGTGCTGTTGTTATTGAGCCATGGTCTAAATTGAAGATTCTGTCGTGACTTCGTTGATGCTGTTGTGCATGTTTTCATCATTGGTACTACTACTTCAATGATCTAGCATGACTCCAGCTCGTGGATACGGCTAGCTATAGTTATTGCATGATTAAGGGTACGCAGAACAACCTTATTGCCAAGACATCTTACATTCGGGAAACTATTGGAAACCTTCCGCCACGCATCCTTGTGGCCACCACTGACAAAAGTTGATTAGCTCGAACAGAGGAGGTAGAAGGTGAAACTCTTTCTGTCAGCGTTGTAGCGCTTTGGCCTTAGGCCAGATAGCCCGGCGTAGGCCTGACAAAAGGAGTTTAACCTGTAACAAATCAGGCTTAGATTCGCTAAACCTTGCCTAAGGACTTTGACGAAGGCGGAAGGCTAGTAGCCTGTCCTCCGTGCCAAGGAAAGAGTGGTGAGCTACGGAGCAAATCCCGGGCTCCAGAGTCTCAACCTACCGATCGACGGCGCTACGGCGCACAGTACTGCTTGGACGTATGTCGAAAGCAAATCTGTCTTCTTGTGGTCTCGCCGGAATCCCACGGTACAATCGTAGCCTGCGAAATCAAGATCTGCTCGCTCTTCGACGAAGGGCATCCCAGTTACGAGGCTGTCTCCTATGCATGGAGTCATGTCAAGGGAGAAGGAGTTATCCTTGTCAGTGGTGACCGCACCATCGTGCCAGCTGCCGCAGAAGAGGCGCTTCGAAATTTGCGCTATTCGGATCGTCCGAGGACTCTGTGGCTGGATGCAATATGCATTGATCAGGAGAACACCGAGGAGCGCAACCAACAAGTTGCGCTCATGCACGAGATCTACAAGAAGACCACAAGGACAGTCATATGGCTTGGGAAGGCCGATGAGTCCACTATCGTGGCTATCGATACCATCAAGTTGATACACAATCAAATGTGTGCTGAGACTGACTATGGCAAGAAGCTTCGAGAAGTGCTTTCGGACAAGCCAACATCTTCCAGTATTTGACGACCGCCCTTCCAGAAGGCTGCGACTTCACAGCTTTAAGAAGCTTCTTCCGAAGGACGTGGTTCAGAAGATTGGGGGTTGTTCAAGAAGTTGCTCTGGGCCCATGTGGCATCGTATATTGCGATGAGCACGAAGTTTCACTGATCGACCTGATGTGCACTGCAGTCTGGATCCAGCACAAGCAGCATCAGCTACCATTCGACCTGGACAGAGAAGACGGCATGCTCAATGCCTCGTACATGTCGGCTCATGTGGACCACGACCAAGGCTGGTTTTCGGCTCATCATGGCAAAACCCCCTTTCTTGTGGACTTGCTTCGATACTTCCGTCCCTTTGGCGTTTCGGAAGCTCGAGACAAAGTGTACGCTTTGCTTGGTCTCACTAGATGGGCAGCGTCGGGACACCCGTTGCCGTCGTCGCTAACTCCACAATACCAGAAGCCCCTTCGAGAGGTTCTAAGGGATGCGACCAGAGTCGCTATCCGTGAGAGTGGTGACTCTGGATACTGAGATATGTGGATCATGAAGTGGTTTCTGTATCGTCTAATATGCCCGACGAAAATGTACCATCCTAGGTTCCGTCACTGTTCCGGCAACCGAACCAGGAACAAGAACCAAACCCTCTACGATCGACATTTCGAGCAAACAAAGGTCTAGAAGGCAGCCATTCTGTCGAGGGTGCCCTGGGCAGCGGCAACGAGGACCTCTTGATTGCGAATGGGCTAAAGCTTGGTACACTCAACGCAGTCGGCCCGGTGCTGGGCAATGAGTCGCAGTCCATACCCTGGGTCCAACAACTACTGCATCGCACCCTTGCGCAGAAATTTGTTCAAGCGGATAGCTTTGCAGGCTCGCTGAGCTCATTCACGGCGCATGACCTTGTTTTGACGCTGGTAGGTGGAAGCACATTCGACCCCAGTCCGGCGCAGAAAGGGGAATGGGAACCTGTGGCAAGCATTTTCAATGAGTTCGTCGCTGTGCTTGATGCTGCTTGTCAAACAAACCATCCCGATCGCTCCGATGATGGAAGCTATACATTTGCGAATACTCTCGAGAACGCCAGATTCGCACGCTGTGTTTGGGCGATGTGCTACGCCCAGCGCTAGCAACTGCGCAGCGCAGTTTTATGATGCCTAAGGTACCTTATTCATATACCTGACTGTCTTAGACTAGCTATTTATAGGTAGACGAGATGGGTACTAAGGTAGGCTAACTAGAAAAGGAGCAATGACTAATATAGCCAAGAAACTGCGCAACGCAGCGCAGCGCAGCGCAGCGACGACGAGGGCAAGATGCGTTGCTGCGCGGCGCTGCGCAGTTGCCTGCGCTGGCTACGCCTGTACCAACCGACGACTCTTTACCACCCAAGGTGGACAGATCGGTCTCGGCCTCGGTCCACAAGCATCTCAAGAAGGTGATGTTGTATGTGTCTTAGCCGGCAGCCGAATGCCGATGGTCCTCCGACCAGCCGCAACCGGATTCCGGGTCGTCGGACCATGCTACATGCATGGGATAATGCAGGGAGAGGCTGCCGCCATGATGGCAGAGGGTAGAATTGACCAAGAACAGTTTGTCCTGCGTTAAGACGCTCTGACTCGATTAGAAGATCGCACCGAGGCATACGGCAGGGAAACTCATCGGTAGCGACAGGTCCATGCAGTACCCCAATCGTCGATATCAGGAAATTTGTGTGTGTAGCGTTTGGGGTCAAATAGGTGGGGCCATGGCCAGGAGACCCTGAAAGACTCATGCCGCGCAGCCACGATTCTCACCATTGGCTGTGACAGGTGTAAGAATGGTGCTGAAACAGAACGTCATAGTCACCGAAGTCGTGCCTCTAACATCGTCTCTAAATGATGCGATCGATCGAACGTGGAGATGTCGACAGCTTGGGAGACACCGATGTCGAGCAATACGCGCTATCAAATCTGAGATCACAACTTCCAAATGCTATGTGCGACAGGCATTTTCATTCGTCGCTGTACCCCACCGGCTCTTCACACTACCGGCGAGGAGGATTGGCTGGCGATCATCTGTTGCTGGGGTAGTAGTCCCATGTGTGCACATGTGCATAGCACATAGAATGGCAATGAAGTCAAGGCAATTTGGCTTGAGCCTGGTGTAAAAAGGTCGACGCTAACTCAGCCAGGACGATCGTCCTTGAGAACGTTCGTGGTCTGAACTTGTTGAGTCGACACCAGTACTGCTGTTATCGCGAGATGTGTTCGCCTCCACCCGAGCAGTGGATGGGCTTTTTGGCCAAGAAGGATTACGAAAACCAAGATTCTGCTCAAAGCTCATCTTCATCCTTTCGGGATAACTAGAAAGTAGTGGGGGACGGCATGAAGCACCAACCACAGGGTGTTACTCTCAGGATGAGTCTCGCTACGTTCGCAAACTCAGGGATGCGACCATCGCTTAAGAAAAGATACGGGTCATAAGTTCCTGCTCACAATATCGACAAGACTGTGGGTGTCTTTATTCGTTAAGGAGTGCCTACCTAGTAACTCCATTTCATGGGAAAGATTTAGTGGCTGAGGTAGCCTTGTTGCTGCTGGCCATCCTTAGCACCGATCCGCAAATCTGCAGTCCTTTCAGCTACGCTTGAGCAGGAAGGAGGCATCTGTGCTGTTTGTATTGATGACCTTGCGCCTCTTCCAGCCCACTCAAAGCGCCGCGGGTCCATCAAGTCCTATACAGGGAGGTCATTATTTCACCGGGTGCACAGGCAGCGTACGATTTGTACCATGCAGTGCATCCCCTATTACAGCCTCTATTTCTAGTCAGGTCTAACAACTCCTTCATCTCCACCCTCGGCCAATACAGGTTGAGCCATGGATCTGGCCGCTCATTGAGCGAGGATGCTCTTTGCGTGATGGGAACTTCTTTACGATGGAGACAGTGGCTGGTTCTGCTACGTCGATGGCCATTTTGTGCATATATTGCAGTCTCGTGTGTACTTATGAGCACGCGAACGATGAGGGGTTAGTGCAAGTCTTATGCCGGCACTGCATCTCTTTATCCTGTGGACATGGATAAATCTGTCTTGATACAAGTCAAGGTGTTTGCATACGCAGAGGCCTCCAATCATGCCTCACCCCATCAGAGTGGACGTCCAAAAATCGCTGGTTGCATGAACCCTGCCGCAGGGTGGCAACCCCATCCTGACGTCATTGTTGGCGGACAAACGCCGAGGCCTTATCTCTTGTTGCAAACACTGCAAACACTGCAAATACTGCCTGCAGGCAGCCGAAATCCAACCATTCATAAACCAGCAACAATGCCAGTGAGTCGAACCATTTCATTACTCCTAAACATCTATTGTCTCGCTCCAAATTTGACGCTGTTAGCCCATATTTGTATGACTCTCTTCTTGTCCTCGAAACTGACTGCCACAGGTCCAAAGCACCATACAAGCCCAAAGCAACATCTCCAGCCCAGAGCGACGTTGCCAGCCCAGAGCAACATACTCCCTAGGACCAAAGCAGCACTGCCTTACGGGAGCATTCACAACCTACAACCAGCTCCTAAGTCCAGCCAATCAGGCCCATAGCAGCAATACCCAAAGCACCAGAATTCTCCGAAGCCCTATCTGCACGTCAAAACTACCATCTCACAGAGTTCTCAACAATATCCCAACGCAACCATGTCCGCAACAGTCACCCAGCAACGCCAACAGGAAATCAACTACGTAGGCTCCAATCCCGCCGGCAACAATCCATTCATCACCCGCTCCTATGCCGTCAGCGACTGGACCGCCATGCGCAACCTCTACGACGAATGGGCCGCTCAATACGACAACGACGTGTTGGTCTCCGAGAAATACACGGCCCCCAAGCTCGCTGCGGAGACGGTGGTCTCTACTGTCACGAAGACAAAGAGCTCCGAGAACCTGCTTGGTGAGTTAATGATCTTGGATGCGGGATGTGGTACAGGTCTCGTGGGTGTTGAACTCGCTGCGCTTGGTGCGAAGAAGATTGATGGGCTGGATTTAAGCCCTGGAATGCTCGCTGTCGCTCGCAAGACAGGTGTATATGATGGACTAGCTGAGGCTGATCTTACGAAGCCCATCGGTAAGGATGATGACTTCTATGATGTGGTTACTTGTGTAGGCACTTTCACCAAGAGTCACGTGCCACCCACCGCGTTGAACGAACTGGTTAGAGTGGCTAAGAAAGAAGGGTTTGTTGTCGCGACGGTCTTGGACAGTATCTGGGTAAGTGAGGGGTTTGAAGCAGAGGTAAAGCGACTCGATGAGTCGGGTAAGGTCAAAGTACTTAGTACTGAGTGGTTCGGGTACCGAGTGGCGTCTAGTGCTGGCGCTCGGATGGTTGTGCTGGAGAAGTTGTGAACAGTTTGAGATGAGTTGCCTGATGGAGTGCTAAGCACAAAAAGTTGATCCAGAGTTATATTGATATCGTTGTTCTTCATCGTCGTCTCCATATCGTCGCTCTGCATCATCATTGACCGCAATCGAGAATGGGTGTAGAGGATTTAAAAAGGGCGATGGGATGACCAAAGGGTGATACAATATCGCAGACACGAGTTCGCGTGGTTTCAACGACCAGTGCTATAGCATAAACGAGAAAACCACTTTGTCCACGATGTTCTTCGGCACGATATGTGTCTCCACGCTGACACACTTGCGACCCCAGGCGAAGGTCGTAGCCTTATCGCCAAGAAAGCCCAGAATCACTCAAGCCCCTCAATTATTGCGCCTCGTTGCATCGGCTGAATCGGACCGAGCGCAGTCGCTGTTGATGAATCATATCAGCCTTCGCAAATGGCGTCGTGCTTCGGGTCGAGTAGTCATACGTAGCGGCCTCTTGTCAGATAGCTGCGTATTTGTCGAAAGTCTGACGAGACTTCCTTGAAGGCAGATCAACAGAACAGCTTAGTCAACCGACGTAAAGTTCTACGTATGTTTCAGTCGGTGAAACTCAGGGAGACTAACAGATACAAAACCCCTCTCCAGCTGGTACTCGAGATCGTACCCACCGTGCTCTTTGTTATAATGTTTCAAGATCAAGAAACAGATCAGTCAATGTCTGAGCCCTGTCAAGCCGACTAGCTATAATCTAAGTCAGCGATTATGTCTCAACGGGTCGCTATTGACAACGTCATCATCACGCCAGTGGCATTCCATGATATGCCCTGCCGAACAATGTTGGTGTGCACGAACCATTCGCATTACGCAGCATTATGGAGCTCGTTGTAAGTGCTGGTACTTACGGGTTGGGCGAATCGTACGGCGACTCAACCCTGTCGAACCAACTACAGACAGCAGCGGAAAAGATTGAAGGGGCTCTCGGTGCACGACACAAACTCCTATTCACAAGATACGTGTCGAGTGTCTCGTAAGTGACAACGACGCGAGTGGTGACGGTGGTATGGCCGGCAAGATCACCAACCATGGCCTGCGTCGCTGACAACGTCTTCTCGCCCTTCGAGGTTGCAAGTCTCGATATAAAAGGTAAACTGGCAGGTCTACCTGTAGGCACTTTGCTCGGTGGTCATGTGAGGGACAATGTCCAGTTCTCAACATGGCTCTTTATATTGAGGAGGATATTCAGGCGAGCCTGACGATGAATATGGCCCAGCGTTAGATCCAGCAAGTCTGGTGAAACAAGCTAAGAGAATCTTAGACGAATATGGCTTCCAGGCGATCAAGCTTAAGGGCGGGGTTTTCCCACCATCTCCGGAGATGGAGGCCATCAAAGCATTTAATACTGCATCTCCTGGAGTGCCACTCAGGATTGATCCCAATTCAAAGTGGACCGCTGAGACCTCGAAATGGGTTGCAAGGGAGTTGCAGGGCGTTATTGAATACTTTGAGGATCCGGCTCCAGGAACCGAAGGTATGGCCGCTGTGGCTGAGGAGGCATCGAGGTCTTTGGCTGCGAATATAGCCGTAGTCGCCTTTGCCCAGCTTCCTAACTTAATACTGCAAAATACCGTTCAAGTTGTTTTATCCGATCACCACTTTTAGGGCGCCTTACGCAGGTCTCAGGTACTGGCTGGTATCTGCGCAACCGGAAGCATACGGCTTTCGATGCATTCCAATATCCACCTAGGTATCTTACTCGCCGCTATGACGCATCTGGCGGCTGCAACCCAGAACCTCGAGTACGCTTGTGACACTCACTAGCCATGGAAGCGTCGCGACGAGGACGTCGTTGTTGACGGCGCCCTGAAGTGGGTAGACGGTGAGGTGGCCGTGCCCACTGCACCCGGGCTAGGGGTCGAACTCGACAGAGAGAGGTTGGCACGGCTTCACAAGTAGTATCTTGACTGTGGGTTACGAAAGCGGGACGACACTACCTATAGGAAAAAGTTCCAACCAGAGTTCAAGCCCGACGTCGGCATATGGTGAGGTTGAAGGTGTCGGCGTATGAAGGAAGATCTGTTGGTTGTTTTGTTCTCAGCATTGTTAGCATAATGGCTGAGCCACGCCTGCGACCAGATCATGAATGTACCCTACAACTAGATTCGCGGATTGTAGTCGTATTCGCTTTCGATATCCAACAGTGTAGGAACATAGACCTTGGTGACAGTCTCTTGCTTCTGTGCCATGTTGCTACTGGGACGAGCGCGGTAGCAAGTACGGTCTCCGTCTGCGAGCTTGTCGGCCTGCTCGCGACCCAATGGGGATACCGAGGTACCTGCACCACAGCGGAGCGACCCCAGATTCTCCCCACGCCGACCCGACATCCGAGCTACGTTAACCCCGTTATGCTTCGGATTGAGCAGAGGTCGACACGTTAGACATTTACTGCTTAGGCAGCCTGATAGAGATTATCATCCCAAACCTCAAGCAACTACCATGGCCCCAAGATGGACGAGGTACATTCATCCGGAAGCGCCTGATGTGCACACGAGATACGAACCAACAAACAACAAGATCTTCAGATCTCCTTTCGGTCCATTTCCACCAACGCCAAAGGACCTAAACGTCCATGAGCTTTGCTTTCCGCCGGATGAGCCCCTACCTCCAGACCACGATCTCTTCATCGACGCCGTGACTGACGAGAGAGTGAGCCTTCATCAATTCTATGACAGAGTATGTTCCTTGGCTCGAGTGCTGCGGTTCGATGGGCCAAATCCTCTAGGTCTCACGCGATCACCCGTGGACGATAAAGACAATGGCGAGATCCTCGGTCTCTTCTCACGGAACCATATTCACTACCCCATGCTGGCGCACGCATGCTTTCGTGCCGAGTTAGTCTTTGGGGGAATCAGCCCTGGGAGCACGCCGTACGAACTGTGGCATGTCATGCGCAAAATGCAGATCACGTCCATTGTCTGTCAGGAGGCTCTCTTACCTGTCTTGCTTCAAGCCTTGAGATTAGGGGCTGGTGCCGGCGACGGAAGCCTTCGGCTCGTCCTCGATCCGAAGAAGATCATTGTGCTTTCGGGTGATCCCTCTCTTGAGACTGTTCAGGGCTTTCCCACTGTGGAGTGTCTAGTTCAGCAAGGACGGGAGATGTCTGAAGCAAAAAGGAAGTTGGCTGGTGGTGAAAAATTGTGCTATTTGTTCCAATCTTCAGGCACATCTGGACTGCCGAAAGCCATGATGATTTCACACAAGAATGCTGTGGCAAGTGGTCTGCAAGGCATGATCGCAGCAGTGCGGACTGCTCAGTTTGCCGGGGTCGAGCCGCTCACGCACCAGATACTGCTTGGGGTTGTCCCTGCTTACCATTCATACGGCATGATCATGTGGATACTGCGGCTTAATCAGACTCCAACCACTAATATCATGATGTCGAAATGGGATATCGAGACTGCACTAAAGGCAATACAGAAGTACAAGATCAGTGTCTTGCCTCTTGTACCACCTATTGTACGGCAGCTCGCTCAATCGCCATTGACCGAAAGATTCGATCTGTCCTCAGTGGTTACCTGCTCGAGTGGTGCTGCCTACCTTCCACCCGATGCGGCGTACCAGCTTGCGGAGAAATTACCGAACAAGACACCCATACCCTCGGGATACGGCTTATCAGAGGCAGCATCGATCGCAGCACCGCCATTAGCAGGAATATTCGGCTTGAACGCTTCAGAGCCGGGGACGATTGGGTATCTGCTACCGGGCATGGAGGGGCGTGTCGTGGATCCGGATACTCTGCAAGATGTCCCGAAAGGAACTAAAGGTGAGCTGTGGGCCAGAGGGAATGTGGTCTGCATGGGGTACTTCCACGACCCAAAAGCAACGGCGGAGATCTTCACGGAGCCGGGCTGGCTGCGAACTGGAGACCTTGTCATGCGCGACGCCGAGGACCGCATTCACTACCTCGATAGGCTAAAAGAAATGATCAAGGTTAAAGGACTGCAAGTTGCTGCAACCGAAGTGGAGGATACATTGTTGAACCATCCGGAAAAACTGGTCACTGACGCTTGCGTTGCAGGCGTCGACAATGGCAGAGGGGATGGCAGTCTTTTCCCGCGGGCCTGGGTTGTTTTGAGCCCTGAAGGTAAAAAGCAGAGCGAGCAGAGCGTTGTTGCGAAATTGAACAAGCACGTTGGGGAACGTCTGAGCAAGCACAAGCAGCTAGTGGGTGGAGTTGAGATGGTGGATGTGGTAAGTTTGGAAGAAGCCCTGTTCGACAATTGCAACCTCTAATGTGTGAACCAGATACCGCGGACACCGTCCGGTAAGATGCTGAGGAGAGAGATGAGAGATATTTACCATCAACACCTGAATGCGAGCAAGGGCGGCAGTAAGTTGTAACCATTTAGGCCCCAGCCAGACCGAAAGCCAGGCGTATTTGGCGCATCTTGAGCACTATGTTGGGATTGAATACCATAGCCACTATCTTGTGTCATTCCTTTCTTCAGTTGTGCACATTGCCGTATGAAATGGCGTAATTCGGTTGGCCATCTTCCGGGAATCCGGCGATCATCATTGTGTGTCGCGTAACCATCCCGTCCGATGCATTCAATCATAACGTGACTACCATATCCCATTCCATTCCGGTTGGTTCGTGTTCATGTCAATCGGCATCTGTCCCTGCATACTAGGGTATGCGTCTATTCCCCACCCTTCGTAGCCTTGTCCCCCAATGCCATAAGCCATACCGTGGCTGCCGAAATCCATCGGCATCGGCATCGACATCAAAACGTCGTCGATGTTCATGCCCACAACATCATCGGCTTGTGCTGTATTAGCAGTTTGTTCCTCCTGGGTCATTTGCGCCAATCTTCGTTTCAGTTCGGATACAACGCGTGGTGGTGCGGATGTATCCTCTGCTTGTTGGGGTGGTTTCCAGCCCTGGATGACGATCGTGGCGTAAATCTTGAAGAAATGTAGATCATGCTCAGGTTGGAAGCGAGCCTCGAAGTTATCGTTGATGATCTCCCAAGCTCGTTCAGTGTAGCCGCTGGCAGGTCGCCTTCTCAGGTCTTGAGTGATGTGGATGTATGCAGGGAATGGAAAATGAAAGTGAATATACCAATGATACCCTTTCGTCAGGGGAGAAGTCATGAGCTGCGTATCACACTGGAGCATCTCCAGCGCAAGAGAAAGGGCGGCGTCGCGTTGCGCGTCCGTATCGCGCGTAGACGACCTTGAATAATGTTCGATGAGTCGGTTTTTGGCAAGATAACTCCGCGCCATGCAGCACGTCATGAAGTGGAGTGGGTTTTCCAGGTTGCAATACTTGAGATAATTGTCCTCCATTGTCTTCTCGAGAGTCACTAGCTCACCGCCTTCGGGAATGGGTCCGTTGTGAATGTTCTTTGCGACGTTCTTCAAAGCCGGACTGATGAGGTCGAGATGGAACGCGCTGTGGCGGACGAACTCACCCATTTCGCTGCGTACGACGGCGAAAAGGGCCTCGGTGGGTTGAACCTGAACCGTTGGTGGACCCTTCATCTCTGGTCGTAGATCGAAGTCATTGACATTGAGAGGAGGCCTGCAGTCCCAGGTGGGAGTCAACATTAAGGATCTGTGGACGGCCATCTCGCAAATGCGAGTGTCGAAAAGTACGAGTGACCACCAAAGTCTGCGGCGCATTTCGGCCTCCAGAGCAGGGCATTTAGCATATGTCGACTCGAGATGAAGGCCCATGCGTTGCGCGGTGCGAATCGCGAGGCCAAGCATTGTAGACAAAGAGTCGGGGTCCGTACTTGGTCTGGCCGAGATCTGAAAGTGTTAGGCAAGCATGAACATGGCGCTTCGTCAGACTCACTAGGTAGAGGTACAATGCGGTCAAGCAGTCACGGTCGGTAGAGCGTAAAAACTCACAATCTAATAGAGCCTGCTGACAGCCGAACTGATACATCTTCAGAAGCTCTTCCTTTGACGAGCCAAACATGGCAAGGCATTCGCTGTCGACGAGGCTCAATATGGACACGCTATAGATACTGAACATGAGCGCCGCCAAGGCAGGCTTGATGCTTGTAACGTTGGTAGCAGCATCTATAATACTCCCTTGCAGAGTGGGAGTATGTGTGACTTTGAGTAGCGGATTGACATTGTCGAGGTAAACTTGCCAGAGCCTGAAGATCTGGATCTGTTGCGGGTGCAGGGTAGCGAGATCGACGGCTGTGTTACGCGAGCCGAACAGAAGGACGTTACTTTGATGCCAGTAATCCCAATTCTTCTTCAAGTTGACCATAGTATCGCGCACGTCATCGGCCGCCGAATCACTGTCATCATCGTCAGTACCTTGTGACTGTTCAGCCTCTGTCAGCAAAGCTCCACAAGAGGAGCGCATGTAACCTGCCCCCTGATTCATGGCTTGCCATATGTTCCTGGAGAAGACTGTTAGTCCTGTGAAGCTTGAGATTACTTCGAGAACAAGCGCGTACCTAGCCTTGGATGCAGTCTCAGATTTGATGGTCGTCGAAGGTGACGACGACGTGTTAGTGGCCGTAGGAGCTCCGGACTGCTCGTCATGTGGGTGGCCATGACGGCCTCCAGCTGGGCTGAGGCTTTCACGCTCTATGATCGGGAGATCCTTGTGAAGTGGCTCGAAGCTGATGTTATTCTGATGAAGGAGGCTCTCATAGCGTCGGAGGCGGTTCAGCAGTTCTCGCTCCGGAAACCGGCGGCGTCGCTGGCTGGGGCCTAGCAAGGCGGCTGGCACACACTGCGCATGAGACCTGGTGCAATTGGCGCAGGGAAATTTGCGGTCACACTTGACCTTGCGCTGTTGGCACAGCACGCATGCAAGCACCCGCCGTGGCTTGGCAGGGCTCGAGGTGCTTCGCTCTGACGTGGGCATCACTGTCGACTTAAGCGCAATCCAAAAGTGTTGAAGATCGCGTCGGGAGCGAGGCTAGCCGGCCAAGAACACAAAAGCGCAGGGAGTGAGAGAACCCCTCGGGTTTTTCAAGCACCCGGGTAGCCAGTTTTATGTATGTTAGTCTAATGTTGACTCACGTTACGACGCGACTAAGTATCCACCGAAGCCAAGCCGGGCTTTTCTACTGCCCGATATAGCCAACAGCCTCCTCCTTCCTCGACTCCTCGTCGACATTGTAACTACATGTCGCCTTCAGTATACCAGGACCGCAAGGACGTTTGCCTCGAACCGAAGACTCTGCTCATGAAAGCAATGAGCAGAGTTCTCAGTCCGAAGCAGATTTCAGCTACTAACCACAGTTGTTCCCGCAGCCTACTGTAATTGACCATGTCTTCAGTACATTCCCAGCATTCCACGCAACACCCGCCTGAGACGCGTCCGCCTACCTTTGAAGACAAAGGGCACGGCGAGGCCGAAATGAACTATCAACCAAAGTCATTCCGGTTCTGGGCGATCATCATCGGCGTATACCTGTCGCTTTTTCTAGTCGAGTTGGTGAGTTTCGTGGGGAAAGCAATCCGGCAGCTCTGCGCTCAAAATGATGGACTCGACAGGATTGAATGATCACCGCTCCTCCCATTCCCAGCATCACCGACGAGTTTTATTCAACCGAGGATATCGGATGGTATGGCAGTGCCTACATGCTGACTGCGGCCATTTTCTTTCCGCTTTGCGGCCTCATCTACCAGCTCTATTCTCGTCACCTTCGCTGTCCTGTTCATTGCTTTCCTAGCCGTCGAGGCTCTGACACCAAAAACCGTCATGGTGCCGACCCGCGTGGTCTTAACCGTTCCGTCGGTGGCAGCATGCTTTTCGTGTTCCTCCTCTCCGGCGGAATGATGGCCATCATCTACTACCTGACGATCTGGTTCCAGGCCGCCCATGGCCAGTCGGCCATCCAAGCCGGCATCCACAGCAACCCCATAGTCCTATGCCTATTCATCATAGGCACTGTGGCCGCTATCTTCGTCCAGAAGGTCCGATACTACATCCCTCCTCTGTTGATTTCTCCTGTCCTGTGCGCTGTCGGCGTCGGCTGCGGCTTCCAGACCTCCAACCTGGTGCCCCAGAACATGCTCGCACACGTTGACATCCCCCTCGGCATGGCTCTGATGTTCTTCATGCAGCAACTCGGCATCTCCGTCTTCCTCCCCCTTGGCCAAAAAGTCTTCGCCAGCCAGCTCAGCTCGTCGGTGGTCTTTCCGGCATTGCGCACCTCGACGCTGAGGCTACCATTAACACAGGCGCGACCGCACTCCGAGACACGGTGCGGCCGTCATCGATGCTTACAATTACGCTTTGACTAGAGTCTTTATCATGTCCGCTGCGCTTAGCGCTTGCATGATTTTGGGCGCTGTCACGGTGGAGTGGAAGAGCATCAAGGGTGAACAAGGCGGTCAGCCGAACACTGAAGAGGCCAGCGCAGGGCGTAGCAAGGAAGGGCTGATGCATGAGCCATAGTTTTTGTCTTTCGTTGGGGCAGATAAGAATGTTATCGGGAGAAAGTGTGGTTCAGGTTCGGGTTCAAGTTTCCAGGACAACATGCATGGAGTAAGTAGTTGGTAATTCATAGTTCAATAGGCAACCGGGTGCTAGGGTGAAGAGCGGAAAGTTTGGGACAGGCTGTATGAGTTCTGTAAGCTGTCATGCTCTGTGTTTGACCAACGCGCACATAGCGGATTCAATTCTCTCCGATCAGTCGGCGCCGTCAGCCTAGATTTGACCATGCTGGGACAAATTGATATTTCGCACCTCGAAGAGCCCCCCCTGACAATGGACCCCCCTTGACAATGAACCCCCTTTGACAATGAACCCCCCTTGACAATGAACCCCTTGAGTTCGTATTACACCTGGGCTCACAAATTCTCTGCACATGTCTTACAAACTTGGTTTTTGCTGGACCTCGCAAGAGCATCCACGACCATGATGCAAAGCTTGTGGTCATCTCTGAGCCATTTCCCAACTCCTGAATTCCATGCCCCGTCACTTTGAATCCCCTTCAGCTCGTTGTATGCCTCGGAAATCGCTTCTGCAACGACCTCTTTCAATTCTGGATGATGGCTGATACGATCTGCTGTCATCATCTCTAGGAGACTCTTGGCCATGCAGTTACGGAGTTCGTTAAGTGCATAGCTCTTTAGTGTCCCGAAACAGTATTTGTCTCCGAGCTCGAACATACACAGATCAATTCGTCTACTTGGCATGAGACGGTCGGCCACGGACATGCTGCGGCGAGCTCCTGGGACGAGGTCGGCAAGTGAGACATTCCCCTCACGTTCAGGGTAATCTTGGTCATAATCGTAGCAGCCATAGTACAGAAACTGGAGTAACCTTGCCATCATCCATGGGTTGTCGTCGTGAAGCTCGACACATCTCTCCTGGTTCTCCTGTGAATGCGTTAGCTGCGGACATTAACAATGATGGAATGTTGACTTACCTTCCATGTTGAACCTTCAGTAATCTTCTTGAAGAAATCTGACTTGCTGGCAAAGAGCCCTGCGTGGACGTTCCATACAAAGCTGTCGAGCTTGATGGTGAAGTTCGTAGGGGCTTTGAGAGTATGCTTGAAGCTACACCTGCACGTTAGAACACGACATGAATAGACTCGAAGAGCGCTCACCTTTGTTGCAAGTCTTCGCTTGCGGCGCCCAGTCGATTGGTCATGATTATCTGTGCTAAGGGTCTATATCTTTCGTAGAGTAGCAAAGAATTCCTTGAAGGGAGGTCAAGCAATCAAGGCGAAGAAAATATCCAGATACCGCGCCCGTTCGAGTAGGTGACGCGTAGTTGACATGTAGGAATCTGCGGTCAGTGAAAGTGATGCAACTGGAGTGAAACCTTCAACATCGGGCAAGACTGCCTATCGACTGGTTGTTTAGTCATAGCAACCTTGCACGGACGTTGGAGAGTTACTGTCGAAAGGTGCTTATCAGTGCTGCAGAGGATTACAAGTAAGGCATGACCTGGCATGGCACTGAAACGCAAGGGAGATGTGAAGGTGCAAACCAGTATGACCAGATGTGAAGCATGGCTAGCAGAGGGCAAAGATTAATTGTTGAACCAATTTGTGGTATCTCGAATTTATGCCAATGGCAGGGTCAATGGAGTGTAGGCTGCGAGAGTCCAGGACAATGAAAATATCTGATCGTGACTCGAGGGGCAACAGGCGATGCGCAACACCTGAGTCAGGCTAACGTGGTGCAAGCGATGACTATTATTCCGTCGTTGGTGCACCGAAGTACTCGTCCCCGTTGCCTGACTAGCAGATATTGAGCTGCGCCACGCTCGGATCATGATCAGAGATTTGATCGTCGTAGCTGACCCAAGTGTTCACATGCATATGTTCGAGTTTTGGCTCCTGGTCCGCAATTCTTTTGCTGACAAAGATGTGATCAAGCTCCTGGCTGTTCATATCATAGAGGTATGTGTAGCGCTCAACAGGGTCAACACCTGCGGCTTCGTCAAGGTCAACCAGTCCCGACTCCGCAACAAAGACCTTCAATGGCTCAACCCAAGCGAACTCATTGAAATCGCCAGCCACAATGACAGCAGCATCAGGATCCTCCGCAAGAATGTCAGCAACAAAAGCGGCTGTGATGTTTGCTTGCTGTGTCCGCTGATCAACGCCAAGGTTGACTGGCGGCCTTGCGTCTCCTTCGATGGGTGAGCTCCCTCCCTTGCTGGTGAAATGGACATTGACCGTAAAGAAGCTCGAATTGTCTGAAACAATACGCCATTGAGCAGCAAGCGGCTTTCTACTGTCTTCCCAGGCTGAGCTATTCGGAGCGATTCGCCCAGGATTATACGTCAGGCTTGGCCCTTCGAGGACGTCAGTCGCGTCAAGTGGACCACCTGGATTGGGATTTGCCAGAGCAAGGACTTCTGGGTTGTAAAGATAAGCATTTCTGATGTTTCCACCTGGCTGCCCGCCATCTTCGTTGTTGACTGGATCGATGTCAACGTATGCATATTGCACCGAGCCAATTTCTGATATGGCATTGACCAACACCTGCAGGGATCTGTTCGCTGAGACGATTCCATCATCCGTTGGACCATCGTCGTCTTGTACTTCTTGGAGGAAGATCAAGTCTGGGCTGTTGAGATATGTGACGATATGTTCAGCTCGGCCATCAACACCAGTGCTATTAGGCGAGAAATTCTCGATGTTGTAGTCTGCCACGGTGAGAGACTTGCAAGTACCATCCGAGCGATATGTGACGGGTTCGGGCAGCACCGGTGTTTGTGATGAGACAATAGACAGCGCTGTGAGAGGGAGAATGCGATAAGTGCCAAACGCCTGGTAGACGACCCCTGTGATGTCTTCAAGGGAATCTCCGAGTCTAGTATCTTCAGGATTCGAGGTATCGTCCAGCGGGCTGCCAATGATTATTGCCTCAGGATTCCCAGATTGAGGTGTCAATGTCAGCCCACCGCGGGCATTCTGCCCAGTCTTGTTCCAGTCGCCAACGACCCAAGTGTCGCCATACTGGTTAGGCTTACTGACAGCAACGGGGTTGGGCACGGTTACCAGCTCGCCCAAAATGCTCTCCCAATAGTCGAGACCAAATTCGGAAGGCTGCAGTTCCGGATTAGCAGTAGAGACCTGGGACACATTGTTTGGGGTGGCGAGCACATCACCGTCGTCCAAGGAACTGTATTGCTCGGTCGGAGGCCCGTCGATGTCCTGGCCTATGACGACAGGCCTGACTTCGTTGCCTTCTGACACCACACGAATATTTGACGGCCCCGTCAATTCGGTCAAGAAGAGATATGTGGGCGAAGACCTGTATTCAGCGATGCGTCCGCTGAGTGTGATGATGTCACCGGAGGCTAAGTCGCCGCTGGCAGTCCCGTTATCGTAGACGTAGAGAGACTCGGAGGTCTGCTCGTTCTGATCTGGACTTGTGGATCGTATCCAAAAACCCTCTGGACCCTTCGCCGTGATCAAGCCAGTCACGTTGCTGACGTTATTGTTGCGATAAGGCGACACAAACTCGTTGCCGTTGATATCCCCAATGGTTTCGGCACAGGCATTGGTCGCGAGCAGAGCGAAGGCGCCAAAGGACGACGTGATTAGTGAGCCCTTCATCCTCTCGTTAGTGCTTAGATCGATGGTGCGTCAGCAAAGTCAGCTCAGGTTAGTAGGCTCTTACTGCCAGAGAGCTTGTCATCACAGGAGCTGGCTTCATTCTTGTATCGAGGCAAGGGTCGCACAGCCAAGGCAACATTCTGCCTACCTTCGCTTGACCATATCAAATGGGAAATCCAGATTGGGTATGACCCAAAGTCAAGCGAGACGAGAAGCTCGCACCAATTAGTGACTCTAACTCAAATGTTCATTGACCGAAAGCAACAAATATGATTGGCCAGCTTTCAACATTGCCTTGCCAAAAACAGATGAACGCCCCACTCATGATCGACGAGATCTTGGCCTCGGATAGAAACAAGCATGTTGATACGAGACCTGGCCAAATTTAAGGACTTTCGTGATCGCATCGATATCCTGTGCTGCTTGACACGTGCTGAATTCTTTCGCTATCGCTGGCCAGTTCTGGGTAAGACACCTGCACTTTGTAGGTGATCGCTAGACGACGGATGCTTCGCATGGAGATTGAAACAGCCATGTGTTGGTTCTGTGGGAAGCTGTACCCTGCCAGACCAGCCTTTCTCATTTGATTCCCATTGATAGATCCGGCCATGAGTGCCCTTTAGCTCGATGTTTATGCTGACGCAATTGCCTCCTGTTCGTTTCTGCTGGCATTCCGGCAAGCTGGCACGTCGAGCATCTGATGCTGTTTAGAGACTGAGCCGGGTCGGTATTTGGCGCGTGGCCGTAGAGATTCCCTCATGTGGCGGTGTCTCTCCGAACGCTGTTTCACTGAGCACGTTCAGACGTTCACGTAAACACCAGGTTTCGCAAGCTGGCTCAAGATGCCAGGCTTGAGTCGCAACTGCTTCTCAACTTCCCCTTCAGACATTCTGCCTTCATCACGCATTCTCAGAGCTTCTTTGACATCCTTGGCTGAAACCAGAGTGCGTCCTGCGAAGGATGCTCGGCCCAGCTCTTCTAACTCCTGCTCATATTTCTGTGCTATTCTTTCTCTTGCGTGAACAACCATCATGCCCGAGTTGCTACCAGGAGCCTTCGAAGGGAAGATGTTTCTACCCTGCTGGCCAGGTGGAGGCTGGGTCGAGGTAGGAAAAGCAGCTTTGTCGGGAGAAGCCCTCTCTGACGAGGTAGTAAGCCTTTGCAAAGCTGCGCCGAATTGAGGATCCCGTCCATCAAGGTCCACGTGGGGTTCTCTGCCATCGGTTGGAGGGGCTGCCTTCAGGTTTGGGTGGACTTGAGCTGGCGCTGTTGATCTTGTCGACTGCGAAGGTGCATTTGTTGTAGAGCTGGCTGAGTTCAGGATTGAAGACGACGACGGGTATTGTCGGCGTCCTGCTGCCCCGGCGGCTTTTCCCGCTTGCTTGGATGCTCCGGATCCCATTTCTGCGTTTGTATGAGATAGTAACAGTTCGAGACAATGATGATCTCAAGACAATCGAGACCAGATATCGCGCTAGCTCAAAAGTGACGCAAGATAGCAGCTGCATGAGATGCCGAGAGCTTCGCCGTAGATGGACTATATACGTGACCGTAGCTGGACCATACCACAGGCAACTTGCTATTGTTGTTCTCATTCTTGACATTTGAGGTGAGTCCATTCAGCGAGCGTTTGATATGAGGCTGTGAAGACTCGATGGTATACTCGGACTACTGCACCATATAGACGTGTGTACCCTCGATGTTGCAGACAACAATACTCGCGAGTCTCTGGAGTTAGAGGCACATCTACCTCGTACCGGGCAAGGTAGGACATTCGATAGACTTCAGCAACTTGAGATGAAATCGGATGTAAACTAGGCCTGTTGCATCAACGAGGTCAAGCTGGAGTATTACCGGCAACCTGTCTAGAACAGGGACTGCCCCGCCTGTGTTGGCTGAGAAGCAACCATTGCCAAGCAAAGAGTCTCATACATCGGCACCTTCGAGTGTTCAACCTTGACTTCTCGAGCATCATGTCTACAACAGCAGCATCCTCCACCGCTACTCTCCTGCCGCCGGATGCCAAGCCGCCGAAGTCGAAGTCGGCCTCTTACTACTCTATTCATCCTCATTGGCAGGATGTCGTACCCATACCTCAAGCAGACCAGACAGGTACTCTCGCAGCTATCGCTTACAGTGCCAGATACTCAGAGGCAATGTCGTACTTGAGGGCTCAGATGGCGGAAAGCGAGGTCTCAGAGCGAGCACTGGCATTGACAGAGGACCTGATAAGCATGAACCCAGCCCACTATACCGTGTGGATCTATCGAATGCGTATACTCAGAGGACTTTGGACCGCCAGCGGAAACGTCCCGAATGCCAAGGTAGTGGAAGTCCAGGACGAAGTAACCCCGACCGGAGACCAGACCGAAGAGGTCGACGAGACTCTGTGGGACAACATAGCATCAGAACTCAAATGGCTCGACGAGGTCTCCTTCCGCAACCTAAAGAACTACCAAATATGGCACCACCGGCACGCACTAGCCGACCTCCTCCCGGCCGATCCTGCTTCCCCGACCACATCCACATCCACATCCACTCCCGCATCCGAAACCAACCTCCAACTCAGCACGACCCTCCACCAGCGTCTCTCAACCTTCATCACCTCCGAACAAACCTTCCTCGCCCAAATCCTCTCCCTCGACACAAAGAACTACCACGTCTGGTCCTACCGCCAATGGCTCTGCACACGTTTCCCCACCTTCCTCCTTCCCTCCCCACCCACACCCACATCCACATTCCCCAACCAGCCCTCAATAGCACCCACCTACCGCACCCACCCCGAAGTCGCCGCAATCGACACCATGATCCACGACGACCTCCGCAACAACTCCGCCTGGTCCCACCGCTACTTCCTCCTCTTCGGCCACCACGAACTACACCACGCCCAATCGCAAACCCCACCCCTAATCCTCAAGCAAGTGAACGCCTCCCGCCTCCTCCACGCAGCAGGCCGCCTCGACACGCCCCTCATCCACGCCGAGATCGCATACACGCAGGCCGAAATCCGCAACGCCCCCCAAAACGGCAGTAGCTGGAACTACCTCCGCGGCGTCCTGCGGCACGGCGCCGTACCCATCACGACGCTGCGCGGCTTCTGCGAGGAGTTCCTGGGCCCCGACGGCGATCTGTGGACGGACCAGTGGATCGACGTCGAAGTCGAAGTTGAAGACGCGGATACCGCCGAGAAGAGGACGGAGAAGCAAGAACTCGGCGTGCGGAGCAGTCATGCCGTGGAGTGGTTGAGCGAGATATACGGGCAAGACGGGGCTGATGGAGGAGTGGACAGGGCGAGGGAGTGTCTGAGGGCTCTCGGTGAGAAGTGGGATGTCATCCGGAAGGGTTATTGGGAGTGGAGAGTGGAGAAGTTGGAAGCGGGAGGGACGGAATAACATAACTACGCAGGCAAAAGAAAGTTGTACTAAGTAGTTCTTCACGATTCGATTCGATCCGGTTCGATTATTGGGTATCTTGGCGCGAGGTAGTGATGATCTATCTAAAAGTCTCTGTGCCTGTCTGTCTGTCTGTGTGTCACGTAGCTCCGGACCGCGCCACACAAAACTCGAGAATCAACTTCTGCAGATCCAGCACCTTGAACGGCTTGCTCATATACCCCGCCATCCCGATCTTCGTAGCACGGTCGATCGCGTCGTCCGTGACATCAGCAGAGACAGCAAGCACAGTCGGTGGCAAACCCGATGCTGATGCCGACACCATCGCGTCACCGTTCGATACCATCGCATTATCGTTATCGTCCTTGAACATGCCAAGGATCTTCTCCGTGGCCTGGTAGCCATCCATTTCCGGCATCCAAAGATCCATCAATATAACATCCACAGGACCTGGGGTCTTGACGTCCGAATTCCGCCGCTTCTTCGCGTCGCGCTCATCGACGAGCTTCTGCACGACCCTGACCGCTTCTTTGCCGTCGTAGGCTTCGTAGACGTTCTTGTATCCGAGTGTGTTGAGCATCTGGACGAGCAGTTTCCGGTTGATTTTGTTGTCTTCTGCAACGAGGAAGGTGAGGGGGTGCTTTTGTGCTAATTGACGATCTGGCTTTGGAATTTGCCTGGGCGCTGTGGACATTCGCCTGGGGATTGGAGGTTTGTCTTGTCGAGTGGGATCGATGGTCCTGTTAGACTGCCGTTCCACCTTTGATGTTACGTTGATTCGGCTGGGCGACGTTCGCTCAAGAGGCGATTGCTCCCGCATCAGGGGACTTGTCCTATGAGCTTGGCGAGCATCATGGGTCGCAGTAGGAGGTACAGATCTTGGGGCGCTCGATTCACGTATCGTCCTTGATGGAGTGGTCGCGCGGCTGGTACTGGCACCTGCTTCGATGGGCACGCGTATTTCGAATTCAGAGCCATGATCTGGACCCTCTACGGCTGTCCGGACGAGGTACAAGTCACCGCCCAGTCTCCTTGCAAGGCCCTTTGCCACCATAAGACCGAGACCAAGCCCTTCTCTATGCCTTGTGATCGAGTCGTCTTCCTTCGAAAATGCCTTGAACAATTCAGGCTGAAAAGCTTCGGGTATGCCGGTACCCGTATCCTTTACATCGATAAGCAGAGACCTCTTGCTGTCGTCTAGCCGCACACGGATCTCGATATCGCCATAATCGGTGAATTTCAGAGCATTCAAAAACACTGCTCCGATGAGCTTGCTCAGATCCCTTTCGTCGACAGGTAGTATATATGGTACATCTGACTGAACCGACCAATGTACTATTTTGGTTGATGATTCACCATTTGAGGACCGAGTCTTGACTTCTATTCGTTCTCCGAGAGCGGTAGGTTCCGACACCGCAAAGTCTGGTCGACCGCCAACTCGAAGCGAATCATTGATGACAAGAGGAAGTACCTCTCGGATATTGCTATGTCGATTGCCAGGGGTCATTACAGATGTATCGACATCAGCTGGCAAGAAGCTCGTGTGCTTGGGCAACTTGATCATTTCAGGGAATCGAGGTGGCGCCCTACGTTTCGGCGACACATCTTCGGCGTCATATGTGTTCGATAGAGGTGACTGGGGCAGTATAGTCTCGTGTTGGGGCGTCGGTAGTGTATTTCTGAACTTGTTGAAACCACGAGATTCCTGCGCTGACCCGTGACTTCGTTTTCTTTTGTGAGGATTTACAATATGACTACCGTCAGTCATATTAGGCTTTGTGTCGAAGTAGCTACCCATACCTCCTCCAGCAGTATCGAGATCGACCGAGGGAGTTTCTGGCACTTGCATGTTTAGGTCGTATGCATGAACGACGTTATCTGCCGCCTCTATTGCGCGTTTGGAGCTGTCTTGTACAACTTCAATGCTGTTCCTGAGCGACTGAAACACTTTACGAATGGCCTGGTTCTGCTCGCTTTCAATTTGTTCTTGGACGGTCGCATACATAAGATCCAGCATACCAACAACGCCCTGCATCGGTGTTCTCAGTTCATGGGAAAGGGATCGTGCGTACACCTTGAGGGACTGTGTAGCGGTGACAGCGGTCTGTGGTATGACGCGCGACTGCTCTTGCATTTGTCGCGCAGACTTTGCGAAGCTTTGACCAGTCAGCAGTCTCCTCGAAATCGAGTCTTCCAGTGCATGCAGGAACATCTCGATAAAGGCCCACGATAACTTCGACTTCTGCTTGATACCATCTTTTGTCCACATCATGCCGAAATGTGCGTAACACTTCCCTTCGGCGAAGAGCGGAACTGCTAGATATGCTTCGGGCTCGAAAGGAATTTGATTCGGGTTGTCTTGTATGAAGTCACAAAGGTGATCCGCAATAAGAAAGACCTTGTCGTGCTTCATGTGAGAACATGGGCAGCTCCAAGCATGGTACTTGTAATCCTGATGCATGCCCTTGATTGCCTCACCATTATTGTAGTAGATTGCCGTGGCCATCAGACAAGATCCAACCTCACCAATCCTAGGCATCTCCACAGCCGTGTTCTGATCATCAATGAGGACTCGCTTCGAGACGAAAGCAAACTGTGCATGACAAATTTCTGTCATCCCCGTCATCAACCTCGACCAGAAGGCCTCCCCGACGAGCCTGCTAAGTTCGTCCTTGAAGTGAATGAGCTGCTCAGCTACATTGCTCTCGTCTGGTTGGTAGTTCTTCCGGAGCCGTTGTGCAAAGTCATCCTCACCAGCATGAGTTGCCAGACCAGGCGTTGAGCCTGCAATACACAGCGTCTGCCGATCTATGAATGTAGTCCGCTGCGGCTCGACGGCGATTGCCATGTCCCCCACAGCTGACCCCATGCGCTATTGCGCACCTAGAGTATCCGGCGAACAATCCAGCTTCGCGGTCACGCAATGCTGGTGTCGACGGCTTTGTGCTCAAGGGCGAGTGAGCGTAGATCTCGTGGGCACAGAAGTTCCAAGACAGTGAGGTTCGACCGTCCTATAGCAGAGGATGAGGACTCCGATGTGCTCATGCGACAGATTACGGCCGAGATGCTGTAGTTGTTGGTGGGTGGTTAACAACGTGGCGACCGGCTGTTCGAGACCCGGGAAGCGGGTATGCAAGCAAGCTCGGGATTTAATTTAGCTGTACTAACAGGGATGGCGATGATGATGTTGTGCTCCGCGGTAACAGCAAGCTGGACAATTATCGTAGGTCTTGATTGGTGAAGCAGGGGCCGAATGAGAAGAAGTCAGGAGTGCGTGGTATACAGATGTGAGTCGGAAAGGCGCGCCGAGTTGGTGGAATAGGATCGAGAACGTTGCTCGTGACCGTCGGAGAACAATGGCGGTATTATTGACAAGTAAGGTTTGAGCATGTAACTTTTACCAGGGATTTCGTAACTCGGAGGTCTTCTTCGACTGGCCAGCCCAACGCTTGCTTTGTAAGTCAAAAAAAGCTCGATCGAAGTTCTCGAAGCATGAGTTGGAGCACGAAAGTCTCTTTCAGGATCAAAGGCAGGCAGGATCTGTGTGCATCTCACTGCTACAGTTTCCAAGGATGGTGCTACCGTATCAAAGAGTGGTTTGCAGCTTCACCGACAAGAGGTACAAAACTCGGATGTATGGTAGATCCGAGCTCTAATTACGAATAGTGTGCAATACGAGGTGGCTAAGACTAAGACTGTAGGACGCCGTATTCGTAATAGCTAGAGGACTGAGCAAGTTTGAGTCAGACTGCGCCCTTACAGGCGTCGAATCTGTGGTCATTACATCAGGTACTCGCATGGCGACGATGTGCTGGGCATTGCTCTCGTTCATACTTGGCATCACTACAAGTAGCAGCCGTTCCGCTGTTGGGTGTGTGGCATGAAAGTGCTAGCTGGCATCAAGCACATGGTGCACAGGCATCCAGGAGGATTTTACGAATCAAATGTCCTTGTGTGTCGCAGGGCTAAGGCATGGAGCCTGCTGTGTTCTAGACCTCCATAGGCCGGCTGATCTGCCTCGATCTAGGAGCGGCGTGAGAGAAGACGCCGTTGTGTTTGGCTGGGCCCAGGACCACACCTGTCAGATTGGCTCGGCATCAGCGTGCCGACATCAGTAGAAATACACTTGTACCTTTGTTTGCATATTAAGGTGTAGCACCGTCGTATCTGTTATCATAATTGTACAAGTAGACAAAAAGCCAGACTCGAGAAGAATTTTGCTGCAGCCAAAGAAATGCGCGTTGCCGACACATCCCTGTGGTTAATCAAAAGCTTGGAGCACGAGTCTTATTCGTGCCTCTAGCGTGCAGATCCATGCAGAAGCGCCTAGCGCATCACCGCTGATCTTCACGAAGTCGCCCGGGTCGCGGTCGAGAAAGTTCTGATACGCACACTCTACTTGCAGTACCTCGTTGAGGACCTGCCAAAGTTAATAGAACAGGGCTTTTGGCGCGACAGACTTTGGTTGCTCGGAGTAGACCCGTAGACGTCACGGACTGGTTTTATTGCTTCCGCATCCTTGTTCTATGAGATTCGTCTTTATATGTGCCTAGCATACGGTACAGCCTCGCCTGTGCAAGGAGCGGGACGTATTTGGAAATGCGAGAAAGTGTTCGTACGCTGGCTGCTCGTGATATTTTTATCCACACACTTATAATAGGGACTCTTGTATGACTCTCCTGTGAGCGGTAGCACCGATGAGCATTGCTATGAGATCAGCGATCAATCGCTCTCTGTGGAGATGGTCGACATCAAGAAGTCAAATTCCCTACGAAAACTTGCCTGGCCGCCTGTACCGTAGACTTGGTCGTCGTCAAGACGGTATTACTTAACTACAGTGCGAGATGCTGCAGCCCATCTGCGTGCTAGATGTTCTTGAGTGGGTAAGTCCGTCGAATAGTGGCCTCGGACGGTCCTTGTAGGCGATGTCCAGCGAGTTATGAAATCATGTTTCTGGGCGGCGCCGTTCCAGAACGTCTTTGACATAAATAGCCGATGCAGTCGCATCACAATTGGAGAATATAACCGGGTTCTCGGCAGCCAAACTTCATGGTTCTCGATGTTGAGTTCTACCCGGCTACGCCAGGCACCCACACGAAGCGCACTAATAAGTAAGGCCAGCGAAAGGCTTCGCATCGGCGGAAAGAGCGGCAAAAGCAGGTTGTCGACGACGTTTAGGTACTACAGCGCTGTTAAGGACATGCTTCATGATGCAGCAGAGCAACATGGACGAGGTGCTGACGGCTCCTCGTTGAAGAGTAAAAGGACCGGAGGCTGGCGAACGGAGTTTGAGAGCTATCAGAAAGAGCCCTCAACAATATAAAGAATGCCAAACGAAGGGTATCATTCGCGACTTCCGCGCCTACGATGGTCTACACTGTTCGCACGATTCTAAACCTGCGATTGTTGTTGCTGAGTTCCCGTAGAAGACGATGGCAAGCACCTTACGCAGCAGCCGGGCCTTCCGTGCCCAGCCCAAGTATTTCAACAACCACATTTCCTGCCGTTGCGATAGACCATAACGCGATCAGACCAATGCCTATCTTCCTGTCCATTCGCCAACCATTCAGCGGCACAAAAATCAGCAGTCCAGCCAGCGTCACCAGCAGAGCAATACCACTAATTATCAGGGTCGTGCTGACTTCGAGCGTGTAGGGCCTATACACAACCGGTCTGTTTGGATGCTTGTGATGTCTGTGCTCCTCATTGTGGATCGTCATATATGCTCCGCCGAGCCCGATTCCAAGCAGAATGTTCAACATTGGACCTCCAAAGCATGCTGATAAGGCCATCTTAGGGAAGCCCATCCTGGCAATAGTGATATCTGCTACCAGATCTCCCATAGAGTTACCAACGGCAAAGATTGTTAATCCAAGAATAGCATCCGACATGTCCAGAATGACTCCAATAGCTTTGAGTACTCCCACCACTTCATTGGCAATGGAAGAGATCCAAGCTATGGCGACCATAAAGCCAAGGAAGCAGAAAATTGGTCGGTATCTAGGTTCCCGATCAGGTGATGTAGTGAGTAAAATGAGGAATGTTCCGGCTAAGGAGAAAATGAGGCACCCGAGTATCATCAGGAATAGTTCCTTCAAGGAGTGACCCTCATCAATATTGGCCCATACAATCAGAACCACGAACAATGGGGCCGTGAAGAGTTGCACGATAACGAGCCACCGGTTCCATTCTTTCTGGTTGGTGACAGGTCCTTCAACATTTATGTCTTTGTTGTAATCTGTGTTGCGTCTGGACGTCATGGCAGAGTGTGGATGTGGTCCCGCCCCGTGGCCTTGCGATGGTGGTAGTGCAGGGTTGCTCTCAGAAGTCAATTGAATAAGTGTTTGCGACTGTCTTCTTCCTGGTGTGGCCGCAGCTGAGTGTACCTCCACCTCTGTGTTCTCATCGCCCGTTGCATCTACCACCGGCAAAGTTATAGTCAGGAGCAAGATGCTTGGTACCGTAGCAATCGCAGATAGCCTGCCAAAGAAACCCTTGTCGTTCCAGTCCGACATACCAGGGAAGAGGGTCGAGATTATTACCTGAGGAGCCTCGAGATATTGGTAAGGCCACCAGCTGAACCGCCGCATTTCCCGAGGGTAAACTTCCCCATCCCCCAGGAGAGGCATGGTTGGCCCAGACTCGGGTGACAGACTCGAAGCCGGAAGTCGAAAGCTAGGCGGTCGAGAAGAACGTGGGCTACCATCTGGCGACGCCCACTGCTGCATCAGCGGGGATTTGCGATGCCCAGGGTCTGGCAACTGCAGCTTGGGGACGTCCACACCAGGACTCAGCACAGGCGACTCTGAATCTTCGTGCCCGGCGTCTGTATATTGAGGGTTTTGAAAATAGCTGTTAGCAGTTGATGGTGGTGCAAGCATGCCATTATGCTCAGAGTAGCCGGGACTAGGAGCGCCCGAGGAGGTTGACATTGATGACGGTGACAACAAGAGATTACCGCTGTACGCGGGCGCCAAATGGTTTGCTCCAGACGTCATGGACTGATTCTGCCGATGACTGGCGCTACTTGATCGTCTACCGCCAGGCGAAAAGATCGCTGTGTCAGGTGTCCCTCGCGAAGGGCTCAAGAGATCTGGATCAATACGTAAACCTGCAGAGTGGCCGGCTGACACGGCTCTACCGCGTCCGGCGACCATGCTGGCTTGGTGGTCTTCGGGAGTCGTCACTGCCAGATGAGGTTGAGAAATGCTGAAGTCTTTGGGGGTGATATCAGCCTGAAGCCCATCATCCGAATAGCGTCGGAGACCAATCGCTTGACCACTACTAGTTGACCTCTTCTCAAGCGCATTCATAACCGAGCGAAATTCGATAGCACCGAGCAGACTGGGTCGAATAGGAGTGATGGTGCTGCGACGGGGTCTACCGTACATGCCGCCCACGCGCATATTGCTTTGCAGCTCCGCCAGAGCTCGGTCTCGTGCTTCGTCATCGTCGTCATCGCCTTGATCCATCCATGCTGGCGTCACTGGTGTCAACAGTGTTGGGATGCTCGTACCCGACTCGGCTCTCAGCAGGGGACTGCGTTCTCCCGCAGGGGCGGACTCCTCGTCAACTTCGATCTGTGGGACTTCCAGTTCCTGCTGGTCAGGAATATGATGGTGCAATCTGGCTGCGATCTCCGCCAGATGTCTCCGCCGCTGTCGCTGCATGTACCAATGCCATACAACGACGAAAATGACATAGAAGATATAGAAGGCGACCATTGCTATGCACTCCCACAGTCGCAAGCTTCCGTCATAAAGGAAAACCAAACTGAAACTGGCCGCAACAGTAAAGAAGGCAACGTCTCTGATGAAGCTCTTTCGGCCCACGTTGAAGGGTTTCGTGATAGCCATGCTCCCTGACACGACTGCTGTGATGAAACCTGCTGCGCCCATCAACTCGCCCACTGCCAGACTCCCACTGTTGCTCTTCATGGCCGCGAAGGTTGAGAAGACGTCGGGGCTGCCGTTTCCAAAGGCGAGAAAGGTCACACCGGTCAAGCTCTCACTCATGCCTAAGATGGCTGCGATCGTGCTGAGGTTGACGCATAGGAAGTCGGACGCAGCAACGCCAATAGTGCTGAATAGCAGGGCACTCCATATCATGATAATCATGAAGGCGATAGGCTTCAGGTGGGATAGTGAACAGTAGTAGAGTTGCAGGTAGGATATCAGGCCAGCCTCCTCATCTTCACAGTTCTTGAGGATGAATGCGCACTGGTCGCTCGCGCCATGTACATTATGGACGAAACGGCACTGTACAGATGTTAGCACATTCAGACGGCGCACAGTCGCACTACACCCACCTCTTGGTCCGGCTCTTGCAAGGCGCGCAGCGCTAACTGTTGTTCTCTTCCAGTCCCATAGCCAGCATAGCTCGTTCCCAGACTGTATAACGCCAGCAGTGACAGAATGGCGATTGCGCTAAGGAAGACAAGTTCGGGAGGTTTCACGGCTCGTCCTCGTCCTCGTCGATATGCGATTGCCATGGCTAACGATACTATGCATCATGAGCGGGAAGAGTTGTATGTATGTGTGGCAATGAGAGATACAACGACTACTTTCTAGCTAGCAGATAGATCAAGGTGGTGTCCATGTTTGCGCTCGACGACCTGCGCCCATTGCTGCGACTGCTAACGTTACGCCGATAAGCGTAATTGGTGAACGAAATCACCTGTGACGCATTGAAGCTCAAACCAAGATCCGGGTCCAAGGCTAGTAATTAGCATAGCCACTCACTCCACTCAAGGCGCTTGTCCCTCAAGTGGCAGTGCCAGTCACAAGGAACTGAACAGAGGACAGCTTCTACCTTGATCGTGACTGAGGCATCCTGCTTTCATCATGCTCAACATTTGAAGCTTCATGTGGGTAAGTAGGGCCTCCCTGATGCTACGAGTGATCGATGCCTTCGAGCTATGCAACACGGTAGGTTCGGTCGTCGCTGCAACGACACCCGAGACTTGCTGCAAAGCCAACGCAGGGTTATAAATGCCGAGGTCCAGGTACGACACGAAAAGTGATGTCGATAGCTGCGTACACAAAAAGACGAATATGCTCTTGCTCTTTTCAACCGATCGAGTTTCTGGCCAGTGACATACCTTTTTGACAGACTGAACAACGTATCTGGCTTGGTCTTCGTCTTCGCCGAGCATGACCACTTTCGCGGACGTACTGCCTATCAGGCAGCTCGAATCACATCAGTATTCAGCCAACTTCGAGTCCGACTGGTGCATAGGGACAGTCCCAAATGGCGGCTATGTGACGGCCTGCTTTATGCTTGTTGCCTCAAAGCATATGCAGCTCACTCACTCGAAGAGGAAACAGCTGCATGTCGTCAACTTGCACCTCCAATTCATGCGCAGGACTGGCATCGGCGAAGCAATATTCACTGTAAAAGATGCCAAACTTGGGGGAAGAATATCAAATCTACATCTGACTTTGACTCAGAAAGACGAAAGATCAGGTAAAATGGTAGAGGAGGTTATGGGGTATATTATGATGTCAGATATGAGTGCTGAAGATGGTTTGTCGCTGGACTCTGGCTACAAGATGTTGCCTGAGCCTCTACCTGTCTCACTTCCAGCACTCGTTGAGGGCAAAGATACCAACTATATAAGACGAGGTCGCGATCCTTTCGCAGATTTCAGGCGCGCAGGTCGGCACATGGCAATGCACCTTGTCCGACCAGACAAGAGACCATCTCACTTCCCGAAAGCCATGATTGACCAATGGGTCCTATTTCAGCCACAAGGAAGAGAAGGGAGACACACAAACAACGCGCTTGGATACATAGTAGACATATTCCCGCAGATTCTTGAGCGGTATGTGAATGCAGAGATGGAGGAGGCCTGTCTGGGCCAGGACCTGTCTGCGGAAGAGGCGGAAGCTCTGATCAAGAATAGAGCTCAGCCGAACGCCAAATATTGGTATCCCACCTTGAACCTCAACTTGGACGTCAAGAAGCTACTTCCCGAAGAGGGCGTCAAGTGGCTTTTCGTCAGAGTACAAGCGAAGAAGATTCAAAACGGAAGGTTCGATCTTGAGGTGACCGTTCTGGACGAGTCTGGCGATATCGTTGCGCTCAGCACTCATTCGGCCTTAGCCGTTGACTCGAGCAGAAACACGACGAGAGAGAAGAAGGACAGCAAGAGCAAACTATAGACTTGTACAAGACTTGAAATATTCGAGAAACGTCGCACCGATGCAGATGTCGCTGCCGCTCACAGATCTTACTCATCTCATGCACCAGACTTACAAACCTGGCTCGGGGATCATATTTTTATGACGTACTGCTGAAGTTAGTTACCATGCAACTCCACGTGGAGAGATAGAAGTACTACCCCGTCCTTCAAGTACTCATCCTTTTTCACAATCCCTTGCCTACGAGAAAAGTGTTTTCGCTAGACAACTATTGCCCACGTCCATACGACTATACAAGCTTCACGCAGATATCACGTAACAATATAACCATGGCACCCTCCGGACTCGCTATACTAATTGGAGCCGGTCCCACCACAGGAGCAGGTATTGCAAGGATACTCGCGTCGCCCACCCATGGCAACCTTGCGGTAGCTTTGCTATCACGAACTGGAGATGCTGATCTCGCGACCAAAATATCAAAGACCTCCGGCGGTGGTGTTTTGAAAGCTTTCAAAACCGACACTTCAGAGCAACAGCTAAAGCAAGCCTTCGAAGACATCAAATCGTGGGCGCAATCAGTTGACAATGACCTTAAGCTCAAGATGTCGATATTCAACATCAAGCACTCGCACAAAACGCCTTTCGAAGAGGAGACAGCTCAAAGGTACACGGAATCGATGACGACGTATGCGACTGGAGCAGTCATTTTTTCCCAGTTGTCTCTGAAGTGGATGCTCAGCCAGTATCCGGAGCACGCATCGCTGCCTAGTGGTGCGAAAGTCATGCAGAAGGCTGGGACGATCATCTTTACTGGTACGTTGGGCAGTCTCAGGACGAATGCTGGCTTTGCGGCTTATGGTGGAGGACGAGCAGCGGTTAGAATGCTGGCTCAATCATTGGCGAGAGAGTATTCGGCTCGAGGTGTCCATGTAGTCCACGCCATCGCTAATGGAGGTATCACGGACAACTTTCACGAATACCATGCTGAATCAGGCGAGATTGCAAAAGAAGGTGGTGGGGATGATGCCGAGGCAGTACTTCAGGGCAAGAAGATGCGGGCAGAGAGCGTGGGAAAGCTGTATCTCAGCATGATGGAATCCGAATGCGACCTCTGGGTTCATGAGCTTGACATGAGGCCAGCTGCCGAGAAGTTCTAGGTGTCGTGGGAGGGTGGTGTCGGTAGAAATGTCTCAGTGGCTGCTCACGATCCTATGACATCAGAGGCAGCTACGCCGTACTAGGACTAAAATAGATAAGTGCAAGCGAACCAAAGCTACCTACCTAGGTAGGTATTGTATGCAGATCAGATAGCTCGCAGCGCATCTGTGCTCTTCGCAAGATATAGATACTCGTCCTCAGACACACAGAACACACCCATTGCACATCCTGAGTGCCGGTGAAGATGTCCTTCGCACGATCAACGCGCAGCGCGCAGGTAGGAGGAGGCTCGCCCACGGAAGTCCTGCAGAAATACTAATCTCGCTCAGTCTTTGCTGCGGGCAGCCTCGAAGATATCTGCACAACCTACAGCTCCCTTCTTACCTCGATGTACGCTGCGCCTCCTCTGCGAACGATATTGCTTCTAACATGACCAGCATATGCCTCAGTACAGTCGGATATCTTTAAGCCTACGAAATATGGCGGCAAGTACACAGTCACGCTCATTCCAGGTATGAAAACGGGGTCACAATAAGCGACGAGCTTGTCTAATAATGATGGGTAGGTGATGGTATCGGTGCCGAAGTAGCAGAAGCTGTCAAGACGATATTCAAGGCAGACAATGTACCCATCGAATGGGAACAAGTCGACGTGACTGGCGTCGAATCCGGCGACAAGCACGCAGAAGACCTCTTCCACCAGTCGATAGGATCCCTCAGGCGAAACAAGCTCGGTCTCAAGGGTATCCTCCACACGCCCATAGAACGATCCGGCCACAATTCCTTCAACGTCGCCATGCGTCAAGAGCTCGATGCCTACGCCTCCGTGGTATTGATCAAGAACATCCCAGGTCTCGAGACACGCCACAAAAACGTCGACCTCTGCATCATACGAGAGAATACAGAAGGTGAATATTCTGGCCTGGAGCACCAATCTGTTAGCGGTGTCGTCGAGTCCTTGAAGATCATCACCCGAGCTAAGGCTGAGAGAATCGCGAAATTTGCATGTGCTTTCGCCATTGCGAACAACAGAAAGAAGGTGACTGCTATTCACAAGGCCAACATCATGAAGCTTGCCGATGGTCTATTCAGAAACACTGTCAAGAGGGTTGCAGAGGACTACCCCACCCTTGAGTACAATGATATGATTGTGGATAATGCTTCCATGCAGGCTGTGAGCAGGCCGCAGCAGTTCGATGTTATGGTTATGCCTAACCTCTACGGCGGTAAGCTCTGCAAAGTCTGGTGGTTTGCAACGTACTAACAAACTTTAGGTATCCTTACAAACATTGCAGCAGCCCTCGTTGGTGGTCCAGGTGTTGTGCCCGGCTGCAACATGGGCCGAGACGTTGCCATCTTCGAGCCAGGTTGTCGACACGTCGGTCTGGACATCAAGGGCAAGGACCAAGCTAACCCAACCGCTCTGCTCCTATCCGGCACCATGCTGCTAAGGCATCTCGGTCTCGATGAGCATGCAAACAGAATTTCCAAGGCTGTGTATGAGGTCATCGCCGACGGAAAGGTGCGAACAAGGGACATGGGCGGCCAGGCTACCACGCACGAGTTCACAAGGGCTCTGCTGAACAAGATGGAGTCCGACCTGTAATTGTATTGCTGACTATTTTGAGCCATCGTCGAGTCTCGCACAGCGCGCTGGAAGTGAGGTGAGATAAAGCCGGATGAAGTATGACGTTTTGTTCTCTGCCAGTTCTTCTGCTCATTTCCTATTCGGTTGATTTTATTGCCCAATTACGACGCCAGTACAACGGTCGTACCTCTGTTTGTACCTCACTATCCACAGGTCCTAGGTTTTTTATGACCTTCAAGGTCGAAAACACCCAACAGCGTACCCGCCAGACGCCATCAGTGTGACATACCACCGTGTATAGTGGAAGCCTGCACTCTGAGCGAGCAAGGTGAGTAACTACGACTCTCCTTCCGCACCAGTAGACTTTCTGGGCTGACTCGGCGCCAGATTTGGCATGGCCGTTCTCTATTCTGATGTTGAATATCAATATCAATAGTGGGTGTCATCAGAAGTCCATAACAGATGTAGACGGATACTTCCACTTCTCCGGAATTTTCGCGTTGACCTTTTGAGCGGTACGAGAACAGTCTGCTGGACGCTGATGGACACGATACTACCGCTTCGGGACGCTTCACACTGGAGAGAATCGTCTCTCGATTGGACTGATGCTGTCTGGAAGATATCCTTCCAGATTCGCATGGAGCCAGTGATGCATAGCTGGACTCTAGGTGACATGCATCAAGCCAGACTGACCTCACCTTCAGGTTGTCCTAGAAGCAACCCATTGAAAATTATATAATGGCCCAGTTCGACAGTAACCATTGAGGACGTTCCGATCACTTCGTCACACATTGTTGCACAATCTTGCTAATACAGGATCCTTTCGCGTTCGCATTCCTCTTCGCCTTCTTCTGATCCACACTTCCACCCCTTCTGTGTCTTCCATACCGCCTCTCGAACCCTAGCGACTGAAGAATGGCAGTCAGGTCGAGCGATCTCAATGCGTTGGTCCTTCATCTCTGTAGCGTCAAGGCGCTGACCCGGTCTTGCAGGTTCAAAGCGGCAAATCTAGCCAACACAACAGACTTCACGATCAAGCTTGGCCAGCACCAATGGCAGGTTCACAGCAAAGTCTTGTCACAAGCATCTCAATTCTTTCGAGTAGCCTGCACTGGCAAATTCGAGGTATGGAATAAGTGCTGCGCAAGTCGGGCCGCAGATCAGCACGAGAGAATGCTGACCGTAAGCAGGAATCGTCGAAGAGGGAGGTCGAATTACATGATGACAGCCCCTGGATGATCGCGAGGCTAATTCAATTCTTCTATCTCGGAATGTACGACACTAGCCTCGACGAGAAGCAGCAGTCACAGTTGTTGTCCGTTATGGAGCTCGTCTCTCAAGGTAGCTTTCCGAGCGAGTCCGAAAAGAACGACGATACTAAAAGAGGGCAATGCCAGATCGACACGATTATGTGGCAGCTCGCTAACAAGTACAATTGTGAAACGTTGCGGGAGTATATCGGAAAGAAGCTTGTGTTGAAGCTCAAACTCGACAAGGATCTCCCACATGGGACTAGGCGATCCAGGTACCTCCAAGCGTGCGGCCTGATGCGCAGTTCGTTCCACGAGATGCCTGAAATCGAAGACGGAATGGTGAGCATTCTCCTCGACATGAAGCTTCGGAAATACGACCGTCAGAGTAGGGAGACCATGGCTATCCTGCCGATGCATGCAGATCGACATACGGTAGATGAGCATTTCCAGCACAAGATATTCTGCTGGATGTCAGGTAATGCTAGCTTCGCTACGAAAATCGCTAAAGCACTGGAGCAGCTGCTGGACTTGAGCATGCAGACTCACGACTATAGCGGAGCCAGGATTGAATCAATGAAGAACAAGATCCGGCATCCCTAAGCACGAACGGCAGACATCCCTAGAAATAGCGGATATGTGGAGTGGAACATTGGCTCGAGCTTTCCCACAGCACGAGAGAATAGCCAGTTCTGAGGGGCTCTCGCGCTATATCTACTATACCTCAGACGTAACTGAAGCAATTGAGCTGGAAGTGTGGGCTCTGAGGACCACCAAAGACGCTGCATCATATCTCAAATCACCTTGATACTAGATGCCAAGAGATGCTCGCCAATAGGGCTTGCTATCAGAGAGGAGCTAGTACTGTGATAGCGACCGCATATACATTCTTGGCGTGGAACGGCGTCCATTGATTGGCCAGCCACAGTCGTCACCTTGAGCGTTCAACAATTCCATCTTACCTCAACCCAATAATTCCAAGTCTAGACTGTACGCCTTTTCTTGCTAACGTTTAACACCATTGTCCGCTGGTTTGAAATGCCGTGCAGACATATGAGATCTAATTCGTACAGCTGTAGATAGGCTCGTTCGAGTTCGAATATATCACGGTCCACGAGAAGCCACCACGATCACACCGCAACACGTTGTACTGGCCCTGCACGACTAAAGCAGACATACCCCGTCTACATCCTGCTACAAAACATCATCTGCCACGATGGCGCCGATTCCCGTGACCATAATAACGGGATTTCTTGGAAGCGGAAAGACAACCCTAATCCTCAACCTTATCCCCCAACTCCCACGCTCATACAAACTCGCCCTCCTCAAGAACGAGTATGGCGATGTAGCAGTCGACTCCGCTCTCGCCTCCGAAGTCAGCATCAGCGGTGTCCGCGAGCTCCTCAATGGCTGCATCTGCTGTAACCTTGTCGGCCAACTAGGCGATGCCCTCTTCGAGCTCAAGAACGAAGTAAATCCGGACAGGATCATCATTGAGACGAGCGGAAGTGCGTTTCCTGCCACTTTGGCCATGGAGATTAATAGGATAGCTAGGGAGAATGAAGGATCTTTTGTGTTAGATGGTGTGGTGAGTGTGATTGATGTGGAGAATTGGAAGGGTTATGAGGATACGAGTGTTACAGCGAGCATGCAGGCTAAGTATACGGACTTGATTGTGTTTAACAAGTGGGAGTTGGTCGATGAGATGACGTTCGAGAAATGTTTGGATCGCGTCGGAGATTTAGATGTGCAGACGGCGTGGGTGAAGAGTAGGAAAGGTGTGGTCGATCTTGGTGTTGTGGTTGGTATTGATGGCGCACTGATCAGTAAGAAGGAAGAAGAGTATGGACGAGATGTAGTGCAAGTACAGGAGGTGGGCGGCCATGATCATCATGGTCACGAGCATTATGAGAATCACCAGGATGAGGTCGAGGTACTGAGCGCGGTGCTGAAGGCAGGTGACGACTCGACAACACCTGGAATTAACCTCGAGGAGTTTGAGGAATTATTGCTTAGTGCACCAAAGGATGAAGTCTACAGGATCAAGGGTCTCATTGCTTCCAGCAAGCCGCCATCAGACTCGACCGGTCAGAAACCCCGCAGCTCCGCTGCTGGCGTAGAGATCTGGATTCTTAATTGGGCTTTCAGTCGGTGGACATTCACACCGCTACCATCAGCGGATCTGTCAACGCTGAAGGGTGCAAGTGCTCGGCTTACCTTCATCCTTGCAAGAGATGAATCAACGAAGTGGAAAAAGAAGCTCGAACAGGGCACCCTCCTTCAGCTCGAGGGTGGGAAGATGGGACAGCTGGGCGTCGAGAAGGTTGGATGAGCCTCTTACGTCGTCCATTTGGTAGTACACACCTGGTAGATGTTTTCAAAGCCACAACCGGTTATGCTGTCGGCTACACTTGGCATCTGTCAACTTCAAGCCAAGAACATTGAAGGAAATCCAAGCATTAATCGCTCTGGTGCATTCGGGCAATGCATATGAAGCCGCCTTACTGAACATCTAGCACCAGCTCGCGCTACACACTTCATGCTTGTTCTTCTCAAGATGACGCTGGCTAGATCTTTCGCGACTGCATTTCAGAAGATTGCCCGTGAGGGTACAGATACTTAGCACGTCATAGTACTGACAAGAACATGATGAGCTTGATGGAGTGACGCCAGAAGCTCATGAATCTCCAGACATTGAGGGCGATACTCTTGTTACTTTCAGTATCACCAGGTGCGGTTTGCGGTGCAAAACAATGCTTGATTGATTGCTCTGTCTACAATAGCAAACAGTCCATCTGCAGCTTAAAGAAGGAGCATGAGGTGTCCTCCACAATCATACTGCTTCCGTACATTCGATCGCGGCTCATACTGCTAACAACGGAGCTCGGTGCTCTTAGCCAGGGAAAATTCAACCCCCCAAGCTACGCCGGCCACTCGCCAAACAGCCGGATCATATGAATCGCCAGAAAAGCCAAACCTGCTCAACTTGCCTGCAGAGATCCGTCTGCAGATCTACACAGAACTCTTGCATACGGCAAATATGAAGACTAGGTATCGTATAGAGTCTCGCTATGCTGCGATGGTCAGTGGGCGTCGCTCTTATCGCAACTCTGGATCCGGATGCTACTGCGGTGGAAGGGGCCCAGATCGCTGGCCAACTGGAGCATGCGAGTTATGTCGAGATCAGTATCTACAGACCCGTCGACCCTGGTTCGTCAACGCGGAACACGCAGAAGGGCTCGGACCGTGGCGGAGAACACAGCACATGATTCCACCTACCCGCGTAGCGGACGAGTTCCTCTTGATCGAACGGAGAAGTCGGAGAAGGGACTTGATGGTGTTCATGCAGGACGATCCGAGCTCACGTGCCATCATGCAGACGTGCAAGAAGCTGTACAGCGAGCTACTTGGCCAATATGCCAAATTACACCGAGACATTGTGTACCTTCTTGGGCCTAAAGATTGTTGGTACAACGTCAAAGACCTCATACAGCAGCAGAGCCCTACGTTCCGAGCCCAAATCCGGCATTTGACCTTACAAGGCTTAGGTGGCTTACTAGGAGAGCTCGAGCAGTACGAGGAGCTTCGCCCTTCTGAGTTGTCGAGGAACACAATCTTCAACAGCTCCAAATTTCCAAATTTGATGAGCCTGACGGTGGATTTGCGAGAGGACGCTTATCACTGGGGCACAAATGACCAGCATGTCGACATCCACAACCTCTGGCAGCTTTTCTGCTATGGCCAAACTTACATCGACAGCCAGCTCAGATTTCTGAGGGACCTGCGATCTCATAGAATGCCCTCAGTAAGACTATTCTACAGGTTCAGCATACCGGAGGAACATACTCGGCGGCATAGGAACAACCTAGAAGAACGGCGCTCGTGGACCAAGGTAAGGTGCACTGCTTTAGCAGTGTTCTCATAACTGACACAGAAGTTGTAGATGAAGACTTTCAAGTATCGACTGGACGATGCACGGAATCCGCTAGAGGAGGAGGTCTCCTACCACCCGCGTGACCCATATGCTGAGGACTAAATGGATGGCCCATACAATGTGGTTTGGTGACAAGATCGTAGGTGCACACCAAGTCGTGCCAGGTCAAAAATGATAGTTGCTGACCATGTATGTCAGAGATCTGGAAGTCGTGCAGTCGCTACTGCCAATTCCCGACATTTGAAATCCTCAACCCCCAATCACCATTCCTGAGAACTGGTGGTGCATCCTCACTGACTTGATCTTTGCATCCGTCATCACTAGGTAGTAGCGACAGAACGAATGACACGCTGCATACTGCAACAGGCTTGGTACGCGATGCGAATATCTCTGTACTCTCTCGATCCCGTTGCCTTCAACTTGGACGACAAGTTCATGCGTCACAACCTTATCCTCTTCTATCATTGTCTTGCTTCTTTGACTAGCTTATCCTCCGCATGCCAACTCCTTAACACTTCCCTCCTGTGTACTATCACTGACTGCTTCCACACGCTATAATGAGGGAATGCTCCCCTGCAGCTGAGCATGGTGTCATGATCTACAAGCGCGTTTACCATAAATGCGGGCTTGGCAGGGCGAGGGTCACCGCGGGGTAGGCAATTTCAGCTAGCCCCACTTGGAAAAGACATCATCAGCGGGACATGTGAATGTTTTGATTCACGGCAAAACATAAAAGCCCTCCAGCACCGCAGACTCGCCTACCTCAACCATTCTCATCTACTCAATCACGAAACTTCACAGACCAATTCGTATTCTCACCAAGAAACCACACAGACACTCAAGATGCCTCAAAACGTCTACTTCGACGTCCAGTACGCCGAGTCAAACGGTGCGTCCCCAAAGACCGAAAGAATCAACTTCATCCTCTACAACGACGTCGTCCCTAAGACCGCCGAGAACTTCCGTGCCCTCTGCACCGGCGAGAAAGGCTTCGGCTTCAAAGGCAGCTCCTTCCACCGAATCATCCCCGGCTTCATGCTCCAGGGCGGTGACTTCACACGAGGCAACGGTACCGGCGGCAAGTCCATCTACGGCGAGAAGTTCGCAGACGAGAACTTCAAGCTCACCCACGACAAAAAGTACCTGCTCTCCATGGCCAACGCGGGACCAAACACAAACGGCAGCCAGTTCTTCGTCACGACTGCGGTTACAACTTGGTTGAATGGAAAGCACGTTGTTTTTGGTGAGGTTGCTGATGATAAGAGCAAGAAGGTTGTGGATGCTTTGGAGAAGACTGGTAGCAACTCGGGTGCAATCAAGTTCTCTTTCAAGCCAACCATTGCAGACTGCGGTGCCTCGTAGAAGGGGCAGCAAAAGATGGGCGTTGAAAAGACAATTACAATGATACTATCAGTTGGTGGTTGAAGACCACGAGAGGAAGAGTCATGTTGCAATGCTATGGAGTAATGTCTTTAGTGGCGTGGACAATGCAGTACTCTGGCCACTGGCCTTAGGAGTGCAGAACCAAACGCTGAATGAAGAACATCTACGACCAACATTTCATTCGCACATCCTTCGTCCTGTTACGATGGAGCCTCCTGTTCTGTGACTTCCATCATTGTCCTAGAGGGCCAAGCAAGGTGCGTGACATGCTTGCAAGGCCATGAAACCCAAGGCTACACTTGTCAAAAAATCCTCTTACCACCATGAATCCCCTCCCCTATCCTCGTCGCCGCAACCCTATTTTTCCTCTACCGCTACCCAGACCTTCACCGCGGCGTCCTCGACATCTCCACCTCTTCCATACCTTCCAGCCACTGACAGTACGCTCGTACCTTCCCACCTGCCATTACAAAACCACTAACACCATCCACGCATCTCTCCCCTAATTGTCTCACCGGGTTAGTCCTGATAGCGACCCTCTGGCACCCTCTTTGTCATAGGAAAGGAAGACAGTCATACCTTCCTGACAACCAAGCAAAACCTCTGTCGTGCTTCCTGCCATCATTGCATCATTATCACGCCGCAGTAGCAGTCGTCCCCTCCAGCTGCCTGTGCCGCACCCACTTCACCTCACTGGAGATGAATCGGAATGCGCCTCCCACCACTGCGTCGACCTGCCTTACTAAAGCCACGCTATCTAATGTAGCTTCCACCGGCAGACTGTCTCGTCGCGCCTACATCCGCCCTCATGCGCTCAGCGCTTGTCACCCCATCATCCCCCGTCTCTTTCATCGTGTCCTTCTCGTTCCGCTTGAGAGAAGAACTCACGCTATCAAACTTATTTACCGAAGACATTGCTACTAGCAGTTCCGTGTTTTCCCGACGTGAGAGTAAGCATGCTGGAGTACGCTAAAGGCCTGATACAGCGCGACGGAGACTGTCGGCACTTCGCTGCACGTCGGCAGGGATGCCTTCCGGTCTCACTCACTCCCTGTCATCCCCGCGACAACACATACAATCCTCTCAACGTGAAAACGATAGGAAGATTCTATGTAGGTGTCTGACATGTCGGTTAAGTTCTAGACTCGTCAGGACTCCCATTCACCACTACAGTCTCGCAGATACACGATATCATCTAGCCCCCGCAGCCCTGTAGGAATTTCAACTCAACTCCTTCATCTTTGGGATACCGGATGATTTCTTCTGCGCCAAGCACGCATGCAGCAAGCACCTGGGCCATGATCGGCTCCAACTCATCCCTTTCGTCGTCATTGAGCAGCCTGAACTTGTTGAAGAGTTTGGTTGCAAGCGCAGCTGCGATCCAGTCATCTGATTCATGGGGACCTGAACGAAGAACTCTAGGTACGGCATGAAGCTATTGGTGTTGTACTCAAGCAGGTAGTTGAGGCCTTTGATCGCGCGCTCAGCAGCATCGTTTTTCAAGAATTGATGCAGGATGTGCTTTTCTATACGGTTTCTACACCTACGTATGGCATAACGGTATTGAACTCCATGCTCTCGAAACTCCGATTTATCTGGCTCGTCGATGAGGCGGCACACAAGGACTGGGCGTTGCGTAAACTCTTTCGTGTCTGTAAAACCAACTGCGAGCACCCATCCGCCCCTAGCTTCTTGGGGTTAGATAGGAGGAGTTTGGGGATGGCGCGTTAGTAGTATATCGGGTGCATCTCGACATACCAACATGAATTGAGGAAGAGAATTGCTGCGGCTGGGGGCTGTTGCTCGTGGATGCGGCCAAATCGTAGGAGTGGACCGCTCCCGGTGTTTGAGCCATGGATGAAATGCTCGAAAATTTGTTTGATGATTTCTGTTGGGAGCAAGCCCATCGTAGGTGCCATGGCAGGCTTTGAACGAATGATTTCCATGTCTGCTGGCATAGAACCCTGCTTGACAAGTGGTAGTTATGAAGAGCTGCTCTGCGGTGTTATATTGGTAGGAGGCGAAATGTGAGGTAAGCTGAGATATAGGGGCGAGAAAGCAGGTTTGGCATACCTTGGATGACGCTGGACCTGCGCATGTCAGCTCGAATTGAACAGGGTCAAAAGCCTAAATGCGAGATATTAGAGGCGAAGCAAAAGCGCCTTTAATCAGAAGGGCTCTCATTGAACGATCAATATAAACAAAACTTACCACTTCGTTCCTCGACTCACCATATAAGCCGCGTCTTCAGTTGAGTCTAAATGCTCTAAACCTCAGCGAAGGCTGGTCATGATCCCGAAAGTACACTCTGAGGCGGTGAAGGCTGTAACTGCGGAAGATTCGTCGGCACTCGTACTTGTTCACGATTTGATGTTCGGGCCCAAGTCACCATTGTGTATTGCCGTGTTTATTGTAGGAGCTCGGCTCGCACCTTTGGCGGCAGCCTTCAGTGACTGCAGAGGCTTGGGGTGTCCACCAGTAATTGATGCTATCTGCTCACTGCCTCGCACACCAACCACGAGCCCACACGTGCTTTTGAGAAGAAAAGCAGTGTTGTTTGTGGCGGAGACAGTGCGAATCTTTTGTTTCTGGAATGCTTGCGATCCAAATGCGATGGTCCTTCTTGGCCTGCTTGTTAGCGCGGTAGTATTAGACAAGTAGTTCATGCCCGCCATATGCACTGGCACTGCCGCCACTCGGTCCAATTTTCTATGTTGAACATAGTCTCATGCTGTGAGATCGTGCCCATTCCCTGGTGGTGGTTGATAGAACGGGCGGCCCTTTCGGCAAAACTCGGGGTTGCGTAGGCCGACGCCTTGTACACGACACGAGCAACCGATATACCTTTCACTTTCCAATATTATCCCCCAACTGACAACACGACATTCCAGTCAGGATGGCGTAGTGGCAAAGAAAGACATTTCGGTGAGTCCCTCTTCTTGATTCAAGTTGAGTCCTCACCAGTATCCTCTGTCACCCCCTTAGCCGTTCTGCCTGGATATCCGTCGATTACGCCTTTGAGCGCAGATAGCATTGATTTACTGACAGAGGGGTTTGGCTGGGGTGAAGACCTTCAGTATAGGTTCCATCAACTTATCGTTTCGAGTTCGAAATATCTTTTTGCGCTCCTGATCGGTTAGACTTGTGAATGGAAGTGAGCTCCGATAGGTAGTTGCAGCTTCACATCATGGAACTCAAGTTGGTGCTCAACTAACGTACCTCTGTCGGGATTTGATCCTGGGTCTCTTCTCCAATCCGTGCGTTGTCCTTCTCACAAGCTTTGCTACCAGGGTCGCTCGGGTTTGATTCAATTTGCTACTACCACGTCACTACCACCTCCAAGCAAGCCATTTTCTCACCCATAAATGCCAGGGCATCTCGATCTCATCTTTTCTCTTTTCCATCCTCCAAACGCAGGCTCTGCGAGGCATCCTCCCACTGGCAGTACGATGAGACCCCATGATTCCTTGTCACTCCCTGAAGTGGAGCTGGTTGTAGTGCAAGCCAGTGGTAAGTCAATGTGTTGACAGCTAGTACAGTCAATGGCGATGCCTCCAACTGCCCACAAAGCCTTGTGCACCGACGCAATTTGGTCTTCATATATTTCATAATATAATCGTCTCGTGCAGACCTCAGTCGACCATCTCAGCCAGCCATCGTCGTCCTCCCATCTATCGATCAACCGAGCATACAGATAGAGAATGTCGAACACCGATCGACCTTCGCAGCACTCCATCAATGAGATGCAAGACAAGGCAGATGCCGAGGCGAAGCAAGGAAACGACGTGTCACAGGCGAAGGTCGAGCCTGATGAAGCAGACAGCGAAGCTATTGTCAGCGAACTGCTTCCCTCATTCATACAGATCGTACTGACCTTAATGTAGACCCAGATAGCCCAAGATCTGGGCGCTTCCAGTCTTGCTGCCGCCCACCTCAGAATCATGCGAGCTGCAGTGCAAGCCAGTGTTATGTGAATGTGTTGACAGCTGAGACAGTGAATGGCGATGCCTGTCATAGCCTTGCGCGCACCGACACAATGCGGCCTTCGTATATTTCATAACATATTTGTCGCATGCACAGTTCAATCGACGACAATAGTCAGTCGACATCATCTTCAAACAATCGATCCACCGAGCGCATAGGCCCAAGATGTCGAGCACCGGTCGATCCACCCAAGCCGGCGCGAATACCGAGATGGAGCAGGAAGGAGAAGTCAACGAAAGCAATGTCGGGACTGGTGAGACGGCCAGCCAGGCTGTTGTTAGTGAACTCTCATGCTCTTCAACAAGAACATTACTGACCTCTTTAAGAACCAGATACCTCAAGGAGGCCTTCCCGGCATCTCCAGTCTTGCTGCGGAGCATCTGAGAATCGTACGAGCCCCGACAACTTGCTCTGCGTATCTTCCCAATATTCCCGCTCCACAACGATTGAACATGCGAGACCACAACCCACGGCCTCGCTACAACGAACCTTTCCTATTCGATGCTCACGCTCCTACTTTCGTTCCTGCAAATGTCGAAGTCCAAAACCCAGCTCGATATGGCGCACCAGCTCAAAGTGACACCCCGCGCACGTATGGCGGTCCAGCTTACGATGCAGTCGGAGCCCAATATGATCGTCCTGAGGGAGCCAACACTTGGTACCAATCTTCTCGATATGGCGTTGGTTCTCAGTACGGTGGCGGCCTTCAAGGTGGTGGAGTTCCTCAGTATGTTGCCGGTCTCCAGTCTGCCGCTCCAAGTGGTTACGGCGACCTCTTCCAGCTGGGAAATCCAGTTCAGTACGGCGGTCCGGCTGATGTACCTCGCTTCGGGGCCACCAACGCCGCTTCACGATTTTCCCAGTCCGTACAATACACCTCTCCTGGATCCACTGAGAGTCTTGCCTCCTGCAACGGTCACGTTGTTCGGATGTGGTGCGAAATCTGCTCGACTCGTTTTCGATCTTGTGGAGAGGTTGGCCATGGGCCTGGCAGACACTGCTATTGGTGTGTTCAGCGTGCTCCAGGTAGTGGTCGGTGAAAAGGTAGTTTTGGTCCGCGAAGAACCTCCGACTGGTAGGAAGCAAGCGGTCAGCGAAAGAAC
>Ga0210040_10000415_pt1 | contig 72013 bp, 66 predicted proteins | sample CryGeyCG12114_NA_FD_185462 | JGI IMG/M metagenome (GOLD analysis project Ga0210040, IMG submission 185462) | Groundwater microbial communities from aquifer - Crystal Geyser CG19_WC_8/21/14_NA (SPAdes) (version 2) | ecosystem: Environmental > Aquatic > Deep subsurface > Groundwater | place: USA...
CGAAAAAACCGCTGATTCTCACTTCGCCCCTTATGGGAATTAACACGTGTAAACTTTTTTTTCGGACACCAAAAAATAGTTTTTTGAGAATTTCTCGCCAACCCTTGATCCGATCGGGATGAAACTTCACATGTATGCATTGCTTGTTAGTAGTAACAGAATACATGAAAATTACTATCTCTGCCCTCCTAGTTATTTGTATATCCCAAAAATCTAGGTGTAAACTTTTTTTTCGGACAGAGTGTACATATGATACTGGCTAGGAGTTAGTGTAGTCTTTTCTACTTCATTGGACAATAGATACTGTGGTGCATTTCTACCGTGATTGCATATGCAGCAAGTGCATGTTGTAAATGATTAGTATTGTTATCTTATAGGTGTAATTGTCCAGCTTTTTGATAATAGTACATGTGGTACCTCTCGTTGTTGCGCTCACATGACATGGCTTTCAGCTTGTTCGGAAATACCTGGAGTGTTTAAATTGATTTAGCGACTTTATTTTCGTGGATTAATTTATAATCCCAGAAATTATATTATGACATCAGTTTATTGCTGCTGAGCAGTGAAAAGTTCGAATTACATTGCACAAACTTGTGACTACGAGAATGATCGCAATTGATTTGAAAGTGCATTACAAAAGTGCTTGCTATATAAAAAAAACTGTTTGTTTGATTTAATACTTTAAGGATTCAGTTCTGATCAGTGCCAAGGGTTATAATGCAGAGTGGCAGGGTTTGTTTGCCAAGTTTGAAAAACTATTCCTTTCCAGCGAGGAATGGATAAATAGTGAGATGCTTTAAAACGTGTATATTGTAATTCTATTTGCATTGAAAAGGTAGATAAACTTACTCAACTTTGTTAAAGATAAGATAAGAGATAAGATTTGAGTCATGATTTATTTAACTTAACCAGAAGCACTGCGTATTAATTCCACATTGGGCTACTTGTTACGCAGCAGAGTTTGGTTCCAAAGGGTTATTAAGTAAGTACCTGAAAGTCAGACAGGCTGAATTAAATTATATAGGTAGAAAAAGGTAGCAATGTTTCCAAACGAATCGTATCTATTACATATTGAATTTCTTGGACCTGTGAATCAATGAACTAGCCTTGTGTGACCAGACCATAAAAACTGGAATTTTGCTGACCACGAAAAGTTTGCATATTAAATATCTTGAAATTTTCTGTGCAGTAGTATATAATATAATTGTCCTATTAAATATTGCGTGTCTACGACTTGTTTTTTTTGTTGCACTTTTAGTTATAACAACTCTGTGTTTTTTTAAATTTAAGTTGCATGACCTTACCAATTTTGAATGTAGGAACTGAAAATATTCTTTGTTTCGTGCAATGTTTTTTCTGTTTAAAATATATGTTTATCCATCTCTATGATTAGCAAAAAGTGTTCTGATTGTGGTCTATTGCATGCAAAGTTAGTTGACTGGAAAAATGGCAAACACAACACGCATTTTTTTTTTTTCATCTTGAAAGAGCATCGGTCTGACTCATCATGAAATGAATCTAGTAATTTCATATGAGATTATTTTTTTTTCTCTAGGAAGGGATCTTTGCAAGCAGATGCTCAAGCTCAAAGCAATTAGCTAAATGCTGGATGAGCATACTTTGTTGCCACACCATCTGAAAATGAATAGTGGAGGAGCTGGGCGAATGGCAATCACTGAGGAGATGATTCAGCCTCAGATGCTGAGCTTACGAGAATTCAGGCCGTTCAAGTCAAGCGACGAATACTTATGGGCTATGAAAGAGGACTTGTCAGACTGGCTGAAAAGATTGTACCCCGATTTGGATATTAGTGCTGAAAATTTCATGGAATGCTTGGAAACAGGAATTGTGCTGTGCAAGGTAAATTTTGCCTCAATATTTTTCCTCTTTTATGCAACATCTGCGTGCGAATGATTTGATTGATCCTGAGAAAGAAAAAACTCATTCTCAGACACACATGGTGCACATATTATTATTTTGATGATGATTGGCGTATGGATTTTGATTTTCTCAGATCTGATCTATTTTCTTGGTATAGACTTTGATGGGGGATGAGAGTAGGATTGTTAGCAAGTGTAGCAACTGCATGTGACTGTGAGTAGTGGGATGTTATTATTAAATTCTTCTTGTCGCCTCTTTTTCATGTGGTGGCTTTCTCTCATCCCACTCGTGCTTGTCAGTCAAAATTTAACTAAAAATAGAGCTCGCATGTGAAATAGATTTTATTGTGGTCCGGATTAGTTTGAGACATGAGCTTTGATTTGGTCGCATTGTCAACGGTCATTTATATGATTAATGTATTATTTTAGATTGACTGCCTTCTATTGTTTTTTTTACTTGGGCTAATACAATTTATTTTTTATCATTGTAAATGGACATGGTTAGTTTTTAATAGTTGTAGTGCGTCGTGATACACGACTTGGCTGTAACATTCAAAAGCGATAAATCCCATGTTTTATTTTTCATGTAAAATTGCGGTGGTGTTGTATAGTGTTCTTTGTGGGATATGCGAATGGTGAATTGCGAAACGAATGTAGTACAAAAAGGGATGCGAAACGTTAGTGTCTGATTATAATATTAATTGTGTCCATATATGGAACGGAAACTGATTGGATACGTGATAAGAATTAATCATAGAGAATCACCTGGAAACTCGAGATTGAAACGAATTTTCCAGTTGATCATATTATTACTTATTACCATATTTATTTTGACGATACAATACTGTTGTTGTTTTTTCAGTTCTGGGCATATTTAATCAACATGTGAAGTGTTTGTGTCAGTTATTTTGCTATATTTGAACTTATTATCTGAAACTCTGAATGTCATGGTGAAAGGATATCAGCAATAGTCCATGTACATGTCATTCATGTGCTAATGATTTTCTGTATTTGATTATAAATTGACAAGCGTAAGTGTGATAATAAGAGGGCGACAGCGATCTTTTTTTATGCATGCAAATATGAATGCAGTTTTAAAAGAGTTTAGGATACGGATATTTATCTGCAATCATACTTGATCTGTGTATTAGCTCACTTGCATGGTTAAATTAGCAGAAACGCATGTGACATGCAATTAATGAGAATTAGTGAAGATATAATACGACAGTTTTTTTTGCTGTGCATGTAATTTTTAGGTGAGTGGAAGAATAGAGTAACATTAACTCCTTAGCTAGCGAACACAAGCATATTGTATTATTTGTAGAACGAATATAATTGGTTTTGCTTCACGTTTAAAATGATGAGGAGTTTCATCTTTTCATTGTTCCTGACTGACTCTAATATGGGAAATTTCATAGTTCACATGTTAGATTCATGTATTAAAAAATATCGTTTAGAATTTTGCGAAGCCCAAGGCAGAGCCTTATGGTATAAGCAGTAAATCAAAATCGTTAGTTAGTTTTGCTTGCATTCTTTTTCAGCATAATTACCAGTTTTGCCTTGGGATTAAAATCCACGTAACAGCACAGCAAATGTTTTAGATACATTTGAAATCATTTTATCCCCATATTCATACAACTTAATAATTTACATGGCGTTCGTTGCAATGTGTTGCTGTGTTGGGTTCGGATTAAAAATTTAGGGCTGTTTATCCTGAAAAATTTTTGGTGAAAGATTTCAAGCGGGCTAAATGACATCGTTTTCATTGTCGAAATAAGAAATTTTTAATAATCAAATTGGACACACGTAGATCAAATAAAAGTTTCTTTCTTGACGAGTTTAAATGGAAAATGCGTTTTATGATGTATCATTTATAGCTTTCAATGTGTGATCACAATTTAATTTCTTCCTAAGTGGACGTGTGGTTTTTCGTGGAATCGGGCACAAGTTAAGAGAGAGAGAGAGGAAAAACATATAATTCGCCAGTTTCATTAAAATTATATTATTCTTTTCATGCTTTGTGTACATTTCTTTTTTTTGTAGTTCAAGAGTGTAGCTAACTTGATAATACATCTGGTACACATTTCAGATACCATGTTGTTGTGCACACTTAACATTATTATTGTGCCTGTTGTTGATTTTTGTAGCAAAGAAAGGAAACACGAAAACCTCAAGTGTATATTCAGTGGAACTATTCAGAGCCAGTAACACCTTTTCTAGTCTTTTTGTTGCCATTATTATTTCCTTCTGAGAGAGTGATAACGGCAAAATTTATGAATTACTATATGCACACATCACTTGCTTAGGTTTGTTCATGTTGTTGTGTTTTGTGACCATTACCACGATGAGAAGAAAAGCGTTGGACTGATTCAGATCTGCTACAATATAAGATGATAGCTTGTAGCCTGTAGCATGTATGATTTGAAATAACCTTGTCAAATTGCCTCTTTTTTTGAAATCCCAATTAAAGCTGTGCAAGAGGAAGGGATGGTTGGTTGTGTGAAATCATATAGCGTTGCCAGTTTTTGACACCTACAAGCAAATGTGACTACAAAGTTGACTTGATTATTTTTTCTTGAGTATGATGAGCATTTATACTTGTAGGGTGGACAGTTTTTTAGGGGATAATCTTACTTATTGGCTCATTTTCTTGTTTAGTAATCACTATAGAGTTGTGTTGGACAAATCGCACAGTGATGTAATGTGTATTACAGTTTTAGGCATTTTTCAATGCTCATCTCAGGCAACAGTTAGTATGATTATGTAAGTAGAGCGTTGTAAACTGATCAGTGTTACGCTTTTCTGTGTAATTTGTTCATTTGAGTCCGACGGATTGAAGTGTTTACGAAAATACTCTTGAACAAGTCTTGTAACCATATTGAAATGGTCTGGAGTAAAGTATCCTTGTTCCTTGGATATGAATCATCACAGATTATTTCATTTCCGTGACAGATATTGATTGGCATTTTTCATACGTTCCGTATTTATTGTCTTCAATAATCCATGTGTATTTTTTTAGGGTTGGTTTAGTAGTTTCAGAAATTGATGATTACTGCCAATTTTTTCCCTCGTACAGCACATACTGGTATGGTGTTTTCTAGTTAGATAATGTTGCTATCTAATGGTATAAATAATGCATGCATGCAATCGCATTTCAGAGAAAAACTTCTTTGTTATTATTCATGTGAAGGTGCTGCTATAATATCCTGCAGTCCAGAAGAGAGTATATACTACTGACAAGAGTTCTATTGTTCTTTTTCAGTGTAAAGATTGTTGATACGAGAATTGATGTACGGAATACACTACGAAGCATGTGTAGGAAAATATGGACTGTAATTATGGTCTTCCTTTTTTGTCAATAATTGAATCCGCCCTTGAACACATCAAGAAGTATTTTCTACAGCAAATTTTCCTAATTAATACTACAACGGTTATGCACTATCGAGCTGTATCATGTCGCATGTATGTTCTAAGGAGGATGGCAGTAAAAACAGTGATATTGACTGACGACTGATTGTGTTCATATATCTTTTGCACAAACTGGATAGGTTGCTCAATTTTCTTTGTTCAACAGGTAGCACAGGCAATTGTCAATTAGGAGTGGATTAATGATGGGTGTTGAACTTGAACTTTTTCTTGAGTTCAACGGAAAGGCATTGAGGGACTGTATTAACTAATTTTTTGCAATTTGAGCCTGACTTTTGAGTGTAGTGTTGCATATGAGAAAGTACATCTATGAAGTATACAGCTTGAAATGAGAAATTAAAACAGTTCTTTTCACGTGAATAGTTTTTCCAATAGCGGCAAATGTTTTTATCGTCTTACTTAGCTAAATACTGTTCTAACCACATACTACCTCGTTTCAATGGTAATTTCCAGCAAACCGCATCTTAAAACAGTCTGGCTTGCTTTATATATAGTTTGTTGAAACATGAACGAATATCTAGGAAGGAAATAAACAGGTTGAACAGGAGATTGCTGGGCGTGGTGTCCCTTTAAAGTATTCATGAGTCTAATATAAAAAAATGAGATTGTTTTCGTCAAATGTATGGTTTAGTAATAAATAACTGGTAACTTGAAAACTGTACTATCAGCGCTCACTTACTACTTACCATATGGGGAATAATAATAATAGCAATTTTGCTGGTTGTTGGAGCAAGAAAAGTAAGTGGTTAAACTGTTTTCTTAAAAATTCAAACTTGCGGAACTACTAGTGGATGGGAAGAGTATGTGTAATATATGATGGATCAAGTGATCATTTAACAGACATACAAGTATTTGTATGTGAGCCCAGCCTTTCATATATATAGTAGTACTTCTTTCTCTCCAGAGCTTTTAGAGTATCGTAAAGATTTGAGATAAGAAAGTTCTTGTGTGAGAGCATTACATTTATAGTTTATACTGGCAGTAAAAAAAGAAGTCTTCAAGTCAATGTTATGTCATGTATGTAAAAAGGGTTTGAATTGTACGGGCCCTGTCGCCCTGTGTTCATTTATCATCCTTTAATTTTCTAAGATGATGCACATGAACGTGTTGTAGATTTTAGAGTGCACTAGACACTCGCATTCTTTAAGATAGTTAATAGGTGCTCTTATCACCTGCTCAAGAGAGTTTTACTTGAAACTTGAGAAGAAATTCCAGTTGTAATATCACTATTGGAATCTATGACTTTGTAGTTAAAGTCCATTTATGTGTGCGAGGGAGAAATGGAAGGTATTATAGCGTTAGTTAAAGGAACTAATGAATTTTGTGATGCTTTGTTGTTAAATATTTGATTTGATGTACGTGGAAGCCACATTGACGTATTTTACAGCCATGAAGTTTGTAATATGCAGTTATGGACTGAAAGTAATGTGTTGGTATCAGTTCATCAATTTTTCACCTGTTGTGTGCTTTTATGTTGGGAAAGAAATCACCTGCATTGTTTTTATTAGTATGTATTTATATTATGCATTGGCTTATTTATGAGTTTATTTTTTCTGTTTTTTTTATAGCATGCAAGCAATGTTCAACGAACTTGCCAAGAGTGGATAAAATCAGGTGGGAAACTACCCAAATGTTGGGGTCGAGAATGGAAACTACCAACTGGGGATGTATCCTGTAATGAGAATGCCAAAGTTCAAATTTTTTTCCAACGAGACAATGTCCATAACTTTATAACGTGGTGCCGAAAACTGGGGATTTTTGAGTGCCTTCTATTTGAGTCTGATGATTTGATTTTAAGAAAGAATGAAAAGAATGTGATCCTTTGTTTACTTGAGGTGAGTACCTACTTAAGATATAATTTTGGGTGTTTTAGTGAGTTATTACTTGCTGCTGTACTAACTACTTTTATCCGCCTTGTTATTGTTTGTATATAGAATACTGTGGCACACCTGTGTGGCCACACTGGGATAATTTTAGTTTTTCCTTTTTTGCTAAGAATTTTTTGACATCCAAAAATGTGGATTTTTCCCCTACTGTGGTTATTTATACAAACTGTGCGATTGGATTTACAGAATTCATGGAAAATAATGCTATAATAATAGTTTAATTTTTTTTCTTCGAACCAAATGGTCGTGTGGTAGCAACTTGTTTGCTCAACAAGAATAATCATAATTCTTCTACACTGTGGTAGTGAGTTTAGTAGTAGTTCGTGTACAAAGTAGGGAAGCAATCTAATATGGGACACAAAAAAGTTGCAGTTTGCACCTGTTGCTGTCATTATTAGTCAGGTTGGTTTGTTCGCTGGTTGGTTTACTTACTTACTTGAAAAAAACTACGTCTTTCACTCTATAAAGTGTGCTTGCAGCGTGACGTCAAAAAAAATTATGGTCTCTCTCGCTCTCTGCGGTGACAATCTTGTAACAATGTAAGCCATCCACTCTTTTAATATGAGCTTAAGATTAGAAATGGAAACATACTACATAATTAGCACTCGCTATTCATGAAAATAAATAAGTTTAGTTGCTGTGTATAGTTGGTGGACTAAAGTAGATTGTGCATTTGTGAAGCTACGGACATGAATGTAATATCTACAGAGAGCTTAGGAATGAGACCACAATTGTGCATCAAGTATTAATATCAGTTAATTGATTCAAATTATCCGTATTTCTTTCTTGAAAACAGTTATGCAACATTCTCATTAGTTTTAGGCTGACATACTGAAAAGCTGCAGGCTTTGTTTGTCATATAATGCGTTGCTGCAAGAAGTCCTAGCAAAAATTAGGAAAAGAAAACAATTTGTTTGCTTGCTAAAATCTGCAAAAAACTGGTATGATTCATCTTCAAAACTTGTTGAGTTACCGCTAGAAAAAAAAGTGGGGAATTTGTCAGCAATGTTATTTATTTATTATAGTAAGATATAATATGATGATATGACCATTTGTAGTAATGACTAATGATTGACTCCATAGGTGGCTCGACGTGGTTCCCATTTCGGCATGGCAACACCATTGCTGGTCCAATTTGAAAAGGAAATTGACAGGGACATTGCCAAGGATGCGGGACAAGAGATCAGTAGCTCGAGTGAAGAGGAGGAATCTTTGCTCGAGTATGGTCCAACACCTCAGATTGTAACTAATGATTTGAGATCTTTGGATGAAATGGTAAGATTTGGGAAGGAAAATGTAGTGTTGATGATATGTAACGTTCACGCCTAGTTAGTTAGCTAGTAGCTTACATGTAGAACCTACTGTTGTGAACCAATTACATGTGCATTATGTACCTCTGCATGTGTTTGCGGGACTGTTTTTCGACTTTGATTCACTGGGTATAATTAGTTGACTACTCATTATCATTTTTTGTAGTTATATAGTTAGTTAGTAACTTACTATGTATGCTTGTAATGCTCCAGTTGGCAGTTTGAAATAATCAAAGAATTTTACAAAGTAAAAAGAATGGAATGGGAATCCATTTGTATCTTCTAAACTAGTGGCTGTTGCACTGCCATGTGATTTCAGTTTTAGTAGTACATTTTTATTTGGTATATTTATTCTTCAGTTCTTAAAATCCTTTTACTTTTTTCAAGTTTGAGAAACTTTTGTATGCATTGAACAAGTGCAATGTCAATGTGCTCATTTAGTATGATATCCTGTGGTTATTATATGTTTGGATGGTGTGACTAAACTTATATTTTTATTGTGGGCGCAATCATAAAACGACAAGGGCAATTGCAAGTCCGGAATTTCTTGAGAATTTCTGTATGTAGTAAGCCAACAATACATGGTAGATTAGGTTTGCAAGGAATTTGGAGTATAAATTCTCAAGATTATATGCATGTTTCATTGTGTTAGGACGAGGGATGAATGTTTTATGTAATCTGATGTGGTATAGTTTGAAATTGTTATATGAACGCCGTCCTTCTCCCATTTTTTCATGAGAATTCTCTTTTTGATCGTGTTTAGTCAGCTCATTTTATTTTCGTATTCAATTCATGGCTTATCCTTTTGTCAAAGGGGATGAAGGATTGTCGTAAAGAAAGATGAACTTGCTGTGTAGGGTGAAAAAAAGTCAAAGCTTAGAGTTTTTTCTTAGGCTCTTCACTCACAGAGCTTATCATGGTCAAGAATCTTAATATCTCTTGACTAGCTATGGAGAAAAAATGGAGCTTTTGTGTTTATAGTTAGTTATAAAGCTGATTATATTTTTTCTCTTGTTAATGCCCGTACTCACTTAACGTTCGTAACAGGCGTTTCTTTTGTGATTGTATGTGAAAATGGAATTCTTTTTTGTAGGTTCGAGATCTAGTGGAAAAATGCACTTGTCCTACACAATTTCATATGGTTCGTGTGGCTGAAGGGAAATACAGGATTGGAGATACGAAAGTGATGATCTACGTTAGGGTGAGCTAACTAATTAATTTGCTTGTGTGTTTCTATCTTTTTTTCTGTACAGTAAAGATGTTTTTTTAAAGCTGGTTGGTTAAATATGTTTAGAATTTTTGATAAAAAATTTACAAGACACAGGGACAACTAATGAGGTTTTTAATTACCATTGGTACAAGGAAATGAAACTAATGATTGGTTTATTATGACATAAAATTATACAGATCTTAAGGAATCACGTAATGGTGCGCGTTGGTGGAGGATGGGACACTCTGGCTCATTATTTGGATAAACATGACCCTTGCAGATGCTCATCAGGTATGCATAGGCTTGTTGAACAACTGTCTGATTTGGGCAATGAGAATATTGTATGGATTGGATAACCGCCCTTGTGTACTTGTATTTTTTTGCATGCATGTAAATTAACTACTTGTTGAGCTAAAGAAAAGTTGCCACCTTTTCTACATTTCTGCTGGTGGTTGATGATGATAATGAGAAATGTACACATACCTGAATGGATTATTTACCGTTGTGTAAACTTATTTGGTTGTAGGCGTGATGGAATGATTTTTTTAGTTCATCAGTTTGGTTTCTCAATTTATTATTTGAAACAGACTGCCATGATTGGGTCTACTCATGGAAATGGACAAGTCAATAATTTGCTATTCTGTATTTTAGGTCATCGATCGACTGTGGCTTCCAAGCTGTTTATGAAAACTGAAGGAAAATCTGCTCGCATGAAGGTTCAATATGAAAGGTAAATTATTGTTATGGCTTTTTTATGCGTTGTTCTAATGCATATGTTGGGCTTTGGGCTTTTGCATGAACATTGAGCGATTTACCGTTGTCCGAATTAGTTCAGTGATAAAGTATGGACATGGGATAGGTTTCATGCTAACTTACTGTAGGGTATTTTTTTGACAATCGGACAATCCGTATCCGATGTGTAGCTTTACCATGTTTTTGTTTTTCCCCAAATAGGCAAGATCTCTCGTCTTTTGAGCCAATTGCAGCATCCACTCCTGCGAGTAAGAAGACACCTGATATGAGTGACACTAGCTCCGAAATTTCTGACGAGGGGTACAAAACATCTGACAATTCAAGATTGAATGGAACTGATAAAAGTGGTATTCCCAAAGATGGGGAAATTACGAATTCAAAAGGACATCATAGCCGTAGAGCCTCAATGGATCGTGCCAGATCTTTATCAACTGATGAAGGTATTTTTTGCAAAATGTTTGCCAGATTCTTGTTTGTGCAACTAACTTGATTGTGACAATAGAACACAAACTGACGGCACGGTAGGTTAAATAGTGTGTGTATAGGGAGGGATTCATGCTGGCTCTCAAGATTACAAGATGATGAGGATGCGTTTTGTTGACACTCGTGAGATATGTATACACAGAAATCAAAGTGAAAGCATAATCATCATTATTTGCAAGGAGGTTTGCACAGAATTAAGGAACCTCTATACTCATTAATTAGACTCGACTTGTTGCAAAAAATACATCATTATAATTTGGATTCCCCAGTCATGCTGATTCATCACCTTTTGTCAAGTTGGTCAGTAGTTAGCTTAGAAACCGAAAGATTTGCTGTCGGCTTAGCTAGTCAGTAGTCTAATAACGCAATTTAGATAACATTTTGGGTAGGTAGCTTACTCTATTTGTACTGCAGTTGCAGTGCATAAATGAGCGTTTTTAGTGTTAGTAGAATTCGGTCTACTTTTAACTTTCCCTGAAATGCAATCGTCTCTGCAGGCTGAATCAGTTATGGTGAGATTTTAAAAGACTAATTAACCAATTGAAAAGTGATGAGGAATCATTTTTGGTGCAAATAATGCAATTTCAATTTTTCGATGAAGTAATGTTGGGTGCATAGTAGGTTTGAAATTGACAATCAGTAGAATATAATGGGCTATCAGTTAATCGGCCACATTTTCAGTAGTGTGATGTAGAAATTGAAGGATTTACGACAACACTTGTTAGTTAAACAGTGTAGGCATATTTAGATTTAGCAATTCAGTCAGTCAACAACACCTTAAGAAGCTCACTCATCTGTGTAATATATATGATGAGAGCATGTTCATACTGGCTGGTCTTGTATGTTAGTTGTTTTTTTTTCTTGTTTTGAATGTCATGATGATTGTTTCGTAATTATGCGTATTACTGTGGCACACAAGATAAGATAAACGCTTTGGTTGTGTATGCGTGGGTTCAACCCTGTGACATGACAAGTCAGTAGGCTGGCCTATGCCATTCATTTGTTCAACTAATCTGTGGCTTGGTTGTTTTTGTCGATTTCCTTGATCTAATTTGATCGCTTACTTTACCTGTCCTTTCTTGGGATGGTTTTATTTCATATGATATTTAGGAGTTAGGTTTTGTATTATTTGATGTCATTGTGTCATAATGTAACCCAGTTTTATCTTTGGAAAAATCAGAGTATATTAAATTTTGCTATACTATAGCCACTAATTTGTTCCATTTGTGCTATTGATGCTATAGCTATAGTATAGTCAGATAATGTGGTCTTTTGTGTGCTTGGTCCTGGCTTCTTATATGAATGAGTGAATGGCATGTGTCTGTTTGAATTCGTCATGTGTTGTTAAAGCCACGTATGACTGAAATGCATAAAGGGTGAACATATTTGAACAAATAATCTAGAGAATTGGTTTGATCATCTGACGCATTATAGCATATCATGTGTCACTTTTCTATCTTGTTTTTGCGAATTAAAGTATGTATGGTGACATGAAAGAAGAATAGGACTAACTGATGTTTGAAATGATAGTAGTTAAAACTTGGTATTGGTTACAAATTGTAAGTGTGACATGCAAAAGTATTTTAGTTGCCGCAAATGTCAAAGTTACTTGCGTCACTAATGCTGTTTGTGGTAGTAATGTCTTAAGTGTACTAAATTGCTCAAAAACTTTCCCTGATAGGTTAAAAAATCTTGTGTGCTGTGTTATGATCCACACATTTGTAATGTTCATGAAGTCTCTATGTGCGCCAAATGTCTCAGAAAAAAAGATTTTCTTGTGGTTAAATATTCTAGATATTCACAATGAGGTTGGATTGATGGTTTTGATCGCATTATTGGCATACTTTGGATAGTTGGAAAAAGGTAGCTACAGGCAGAGGGTTTGACTTGGAAATGTTTTCTTTGTTATGAATGACTCCATGGTGAAGTTAATTGACAGGTGATTTAGACTTGACATTCATTGATGTCCTGTGGCAAATGAAATCCCCCTGAGGAATTATAATGTACAGTAAGCTTTCAGTAGTTTAATCCATAAGAAATAGTAATTTGTCTGCATCAGTTCATAGAGGCCAATTTAACTGTAGTTGAAGTCTTGCGTGTAATATGTGGTGCAGTTCATGATTGAAAGCTTTTCGGTTAGTGATAAATGAGGATCTTAAGCATTCATTTCTTGAAGAATGGCCAGTAAGTCAAACTTGAGAGATGTGACTGACCACAATAATTACTATTTCAGTGGTCATCTCCCTGTTCACTTTTAATCAGGGGTATGCTAAATATCGTCTACAAAAGAGCAGGAAAATGGATTGATTGTAGCAGTATAAATAGATTTCTTTGTGGGATTCTAATGCAATGTATGCATAAACTGTGAGTGAATAGTGTAACATAGTACACGGTCCCTATTTCTTTCAGTATAATCAATCACCATGGTCATTATTCGGGTAACTGCTTGTGCCCTAGGCTTAAACATTGCATTATATATGCTGGGTTCGTATCATGTTGGAATGTTCAGCACACCAATTTGTTCATCTTGCCTTATACAATGAACTATCCAGAATAATTTCATCTGGCTACTGCGTTTTTTTTCTGCCTTATTACGGCTAGTGGTATTAAGTGAATTTTGCATTCAATAATTTGTGATGTGTGTTTTTTAATTGATGAAATCTATTTTAGAGCGACCGGACTCCAGATCTACAGATGAGGATATTTCGAGAAATCCTTCCCCACCACTGAAAGTGACGCCCCCTAGTGGCGTACTCAAAAGCAGCAGTACAGGAAGAATGCCCCGAACTAATTGGCCGTCACGAAGTGCGTCTTGTGATCGTTCTTCCGGACGCAGAATAAGTCGTACAAACGTTCCCAACAGTCGCCTGTATCCTCCACCAGTAGTACAAGCCAACGGTTTCCAAATCAATCGAAGTGCCAGTAATCATTCAGCAACTGGAGTCGGCACTCCTGGACCTGCGGCCAAACCTCAGATGAGGACAAGATATGAGCGGAGCCTTTCCGCAGGAGGCACTGCTGACTTTTTCGGCGGATCTAGATCGACAAGCCAGGCGAAATCTGCTAATAATAGTGTTCGAATGCCAAGAGCCCATGGGACTCCTACAAGCAGTAGTGGTAATATTAGTATGGGAACCGGCAAGTGGGGGGGTGGCAAGAACACTTGGAACGGGTCTCCCATGACAGCCAAGCACAAAGTGCGTCCAAATCTTTTTCACGCTGAGTACAACGGGCAAAGCAGTTGTAGTATGAGAGAGGATGAGAACCTGCCGGATTCTGGATTGGCAGACAGCTCAGGGAACAATGCTGGACTGGCAGAGTGTATTCGAAAAGCGTTGACTTTGGAGTCAAATGAGGAGAAAATCTATCATATTGAGCAGTTCATCAAATCATATGAACAGCAGAGGCAGCATGTGACCCAAGAGAGTCCTTCAGCTCTCAGTTTGCCATATGATAATAGTGGTTGCTCGCTGTTTCCTCGAACTGTCCCTGTGTTGGCAGCCAGACGAAGGAAATTCAGTGGCAACACAAGAATTCCACAGCCCAACTTTTACTAAATGAAAGTGAGTAATGGCCATTAATTCACTGTGGTGAGTGATCTACTACTACCGTTAATAAGATTGTATAGAAGGAATGATGATAAAAAGCGCAATAAAAATGAAAAATAATTATTATGTAGATTTAGGTTGACGTATGGATTATTTAGTTTAGTTGTTATTATAATATATGTTGTGGACTTCTTGTTGTGTCTTTGGTAGAATATGAAGTCTGTTTCTTTTCTTCGTGAATCAGACTTGATTGTATGTTTAGTTGTAATGTTTGTATTTGTTTATAGGGTATTTATTATTATGTGATATGGGAAAAAGTGCATGATTTCTTTGATTTCCGTATGCTGCGAAATATACATTTTGAGGAGTTAAATCTGTTTTTAAGTATGGTTGGTGAGCTATTCTATGTAGCAGCTAATAATCAATACAAAAGCGCACAATAACAGACTGATAAATTTTGATTTTTTGTGTAACTCTACAGGTAAATTTGAAAGGCTCTCTGCTTGTCAGATGTTTAAGCATAATGATGGATTGAAAAGTTCAATTCGTCATTATATATTCATAGGATTTATTATGAACTCTTGTAATCTTATAAATGCGTGTATATATTGAATCATTCAAGTGCAGACGTCCTTGCCATTTTATAAGGTTTTTGGTTAAGATAAAAAGTACAGGGTACTTACTATTAATGGAGTTACAGCATTGATTCGAGTTATTGGCCTTTAAAGATGCCATATTAGAAGTAAACTTGAGATGCGATGCGAAATATTGATATTTATCAAAATTTCGTTTTAATCAATACAGTTTGACAATATGTCTCCACAATTTTATTGTGCTACGTTTGTGCATTCAAATAGCTAAAATAATTTACATGAACAAAGCTAATTATGATTCTAACTTTACTATACTTTCGAGAAGACAAACAATTTATTTATGTGATGCTCCATTGTGCTAAAAGACGGAATAGAATGATGAAGTTCTATACTAATCAGACTGCTGTTGCTCTAAAGTATGTAATAATCATACTTAGTGTTGACCAATTATCAAAATGTTTATTATATTGTAATGCCTATTAACTTCACATGCGATGTCTTATTAATTGCACAATAATAATACTGGTAGTTAAAATTAGATAAATCTGTATTGCCAAAAAGCAGCATATAGTCGCAAAAAAGTCATACCAAAGATTAGATTATTAATTTAGAGTATATTTCTGTTTGCCTTCTCGAGATTTTCATATGTAATGTATAATTTGTCATGTATCGCGGATATATTCAGTTCAGTTGTTAGTATGGGTAAAATTTTATTATTTTTTGGTACATGGATATAAAGTGTAGTTGTTGTTTTCTGTAAAATACTGTTTATAAGCATGTACCATTCAAAAGTAGAGAAAAAAATGATGTAACTTTCCGATACAGTTTTGGACAAGTTAGTTTTCGGTATCTTAAGTTCATTAATTGCATAAAGCTTCTTCCTTTCCATAGTTATTATAATGTTTGTAGTGACAAAATGCATGATGTGGATCTTTTTACCTCCAGTTCAAAATTATGAAGTTTAAACAAGTCTTTATGAATTTGTGATTATATTGATTACTCTTAATTGTCATTAAAATATGCAGCCAAATTATTTACTCGTGTCAGTTAAGTGATAGTCGAAGCTTAAAGACATGTTCGTGCCTTATTGAATTTACTAGAACCAATTAATGTTAATTCAACTAATGTATAACTTGTTTGTTTTTTAATACTTTCTGTATTTTGATTTCTTAATTCATTAAAAAATAATAAAGTTTCTCGCATTAAAAAAGTGCTAAGAATGTGGTTGTATTTAGTGTGACATTTTTACCCTAAAAAAGTATTTGATCTATCCGCGCTTCGAAATAATTCTGAAGGAAAATCATCGCACATTTTGAGTATTTTTATTAAACGTAGTAGTAGCTGCATTGCAACATTAAACATACGAATTTACTAAATTGAAATTCAGTATAAAGTAAATGCATATCACTACGGAGATTTTGTCTTTTGGATTACCTGTTACTAGGTAGTAGGTAGGGATACTGCCTATACAATAAATTCACCCTGATTTATGATGATTTTCTTTTCAGTTTTCAAAGAATCCGAAAACCACTGAATTCTACATAGTCTTTGATGATTAAAGCATGCATAAAGCTTATACACGGATCAATAAATAGGAAAACAATTCGCATGGGAAATATCCATTTAGCCAGAACCTGGCGAAACAACGCTTGAGCACTTTAGCGCATACCAACATGACTACATAATGGAGGCTCGCCGTTGACAACGGAACGGATCCAAGGATTCAACACTAATAATTAAAATAATACTTGAGGTGAAAGTAACACTAAAAATGAATGCATAACTGTTTAAGTAAAGAGATTCTAGAGTACTGATCTAACAACTAGTAACTAAATACAACTTAGAGATGAAAAATGCGTCCAGTCAAGTCCAGGCCCTTTCCTTAAAATCGAACACTGCGTCTGGTAATGTCCCGTGTAAGAAGCTGCAGTTCCTGAAATCCAATATTGGCTTCCGATAGATCTCGACGGAAATTATTGGATGGACTATAGACCAGGCTGGAAACAAGGCTTCTCTGTGACGCAAATACGAGTAAAAATTAACAAAAACGTTAATGTGGGCGCAACATATAATTTCAAATGTGATACGTTTAGTTTGTCAGAGAAAATCATACCCGTGGAATTCTAGGAGTGGTTGGTCGTTCCAATCTAATTGAGAAAAACATATTTTGATTCACATGACAAAAAATAGACTATAGGATATAGTTAATGGGGGAATATAATAATATTTACCGCTTTGGAGTTTTCCTGAGAGGAGAATCAATGCCAATGCCAAATGGACTGTACAATTTAGTTGGAGTTCTACCCAAAATCCGTCTTGTCGGTGTACCGTCCGGAGTGCCGGAATTCATTTTATACCTTCTTCTTGTAGATCGTCGAAATTTCTATAAAAAAGATACAAATAATAATTTAAGCTTGAAATCCATTAACGTGCAATTCCCATAATGAAAAGACCTTAATGTATAAGGCATGAATTCAAAAATTGTATGCCTACCTGAGAGAAATTTCCCAAAGAAGCGCGAACATCTTGAACAGTTTTATTAAGTCTTTTGGAAATGGAAACCGAATTTTCTGCTGCCCCAGATAAAATGCTGGACGAAGTGGAAGTCATTGTATTGCTATGCAATGCATCCATGGATCCAATAGTTCCAGTGGGGAAAAGCGACAATCCGTGTGTTGCGTCAATTTTTACAGAAGATTGTGAAGATGATGAAGAAGCCAAAGAGTTTCCAAGCATGGAAGATCCAATTCGAAGTAGTCGGCCAGTTCCACGTTGACTCAGAGTTTTGCCGTTTTCCTTCTTTTTGAATTTTTTTCCACCCTTTTTTTCCTCGTTGTTTTCTGCAACATTTTCTTGGTTTTCCAAGTCTTCTGAGCTTCCAAAATCAGCCCTTTGATACTGGGTTGTCTCCTCTTCAGCTCTTTGTCCCCTGAGCCAGGTGAAGGAAAAACTCCTACTGTCAGGTCTCATTGTTTCCCTAATTAACAGAAAATCATATGCATAACATTGATATTTTTTATACCGGTTGAGTCACATAGTTTCGAAAATCAACATGTCATACCTAAAATGATGGTAACCTAATTTTGCATACAAAACTTTTCCAAGTCAAATCAAAATAGGTTATAAAAAAGCGCAGAGCTTCAACGTTCAACTCTAATATGAATTCATGCCATGAAGCAAGAAAAATTAGAAGACAGGCCGTACAAAAGGTTTTTACTCTTATTTGCGCGGCAAACCTATCAACTGTCAACCAAAGTGCAATTCAACTAAATACTAATTAATGGTAGTTGGCTTTTGCATAATAATTTGAATCTTTACTAATCAATAAAGTGAGCAATTACCTTCAAATTAACTGCTAACGGACGATAAGCCTTCCTTGTCCTCTTCTTGGCTTCTGCTAACTAACAAGTGAAGTCAGAGTCAACGATGAAATCTTTGCCTGACTGTCTTATCTGCTACCTGATAGAATCCAGAACGCAGTATCACATTTTTGTTGGAAAGATTATTTCTTCGGGTGTGACAAACGGATGAAATCTGTTTTGTTATTCGTCCACAAATATACCAGTCGAACAAACAGTAGGGTTAGAAAGTTATTTAGAAAAGGAATCATGGATTGTTGCTCTTGCTTAGAGTGGCCGTTATCAAAAGTGCGTGCTTTTGTTGTGGAGAGGTACCTAAAGTAGCATATGTGAAATGCAGCGCATTCCATAGAATACTGGTCGCCGTCTAAAATACGTGCTTGCATACACCAAGGATGCATTTTCCCCGTATATTTTTGTTTAGCTCCCGTGGATATTTACTGGAGTGAAGTCAATTAAATGTATGCATTTATATGATGAATACTTTCCACAAAGCGTAATAACAATTTATGCTATATAATTTTTTTTACAGGATTAGTAATTATTGACAACGAGACTAGGATAGCTTTTTTTAGTGGATTTTTAATGAAATAAACCTTGTTAATAAATCACTACGCGCATCAAGTCGAAGACCGTTTCTGTCTGTTGCATTAATATTAGTTGTAGTAAAAGGGGACTATATTTATTTACTTGCATTAAATGATTATGGACGAATAGAACAGATGTCATCTACTGCCATTACCTTTCAAGTGTTTACTACAGTTTGCATTTATTAAATACGGTACACATTACTATGCTACATGATAATAATATAAATCTGAAAACTTCCAGAAAACTTGTTTGCAGAAGAAAATATTCATCATCAATTCTAAAAAAACTCCACATCTAGTAATGAAGTGAAAAGTACGATTTTTTATTATTAGATTAGATGTAGATTTTTTTGAAGATTCGTAAATGCGACAGATGGTATATAGAGAAAACGTGTGCTAAAAATGTAGATTTTTAACGTAGATTCCCACAAGCGGAGTTACAAAACATAATGCTTCATTATTACTAAAAATTTATACCTGACCTATAAGATCTTAGCCAATTGCAAAAAAGTCATGAAATTTATGAAAGCTAGCACAGCACGTAAAGCAAAGACAGGGTCGAGGAGAGTGACGGAGTCGGGGCTAGGGCTGAACAAAGATTTGATCGAAAACGGAGCCAAACATTGAAAACCTAGCCTCTATTTCTGTTTGCATTTGAATTGTCTGAATAGTTACACGTAAAAAAGTAAAAAGTTTCGAGGCGTAGAATTTGTATTTCTAACTAAATAATGAATTTCTTGTCAAATGGACTCCAACTCGGCCTATTAAATTTTTGCGAGTCAATTCGAAACTCTAGGCGATAGCCCTAAATTTTATGTCGAAAGTGGAAATAAACATGTGCAGTGACAATATGAAGACGTGGGAAGGTAATCTGTGAAATAAATATATCTGTCAATCATCGGAAATATTAGTCGGTTGATTAGTGGACTTTGTTTATTCCGAGCTTTCGAGTCCCGAAATTAGACTGACATGGCATAATATGATTGTCCTATTAATCTAGAAATGTATATAAAGCTTAAAGTTCCAATGTGGAAAGGTTAGTGCTATTGTACCATAGTACGGTGTTATCACGATTTTCACGATGTCAAATCAAATTACAAAATTTTCACAATGTGAAAGCAACAGCATCCCTAAACTTTTTGTGGCTATGGAAATTTTATAAATTTAAGAACTGTGGCACACCAGATTAAAGTTGTACGAAAAATATTTAGAAATGTACAGTACATAGGATCCCTTAAGTTTTCTAATATGATGTGTATCTCTCAATGTTCAAAAATCTAAACAGAATTAATTTAAATGTTTATTTCTTCCCCCATTGCCAGATTTCAGGAAAGAAGCTCGATACCTGGAAAATGAAATTGATGCCAAATTAGTGTCTTATAGCAAACTAGGTACAAATTCTGGTTTTGGTTCTGCCAGTGATAGGTGAGAGAATTACAAAGCCAATTGGTGTTACTGCCTTACAATAAGCTATTGCCCCCTGATAAACGTCAACCTTATTCTGTAATTGTTAATTTGTATTATGAACTGGTATAGCGAAAGTGACAGCGCTCCTTTACTTTCACGGGATCGGATGTTTGAAACTTTATCAGAAGAGATTGAAGAACTGTTAAAACAACTAACCAGAGTCAATGCGGAAATGACAGCAGTTTCAACAGGTAGTGCTGGGTCTACTGTTACGCATACCCTTCAAAGGCATAGAGATATTTTACAAGACTACAATCAAGAGTTTCGAAAAACGCAAACTAATCTTAGAAGTCGCCGAGAGCGGGAGGAACTTTTACAAGGCGGTAGAAATGATTCATTGTAAGTAATTCCAAGTAAATCGCTGAACTTCGATTCTAATTTTAATAAAATAATGAAATACTAATTCATGTGACTATTACTTTCAGCAGTGGAAAATCGTCTAAAACTCGCCGAAATGAACTATATGTTAAGGAGCATGAGCATCTAAAAAGGTAAGAAATTATAAAAAACACAGTAATGAATGTTTTTAACCAGCATCGGTTATCAGTTCTAAACTGATAAATTGTTTTACATAGCTCTGAAAGAATGGTGGACGAGCAAATCAGTATCGCCATTGACACGAAGGAAGGGCTAGTAAGCCAGAGAATGGCTTTCAAAAAAATTCAATCCCGCATAAACGATTTAACCACAAGATTCCCTGCGATAAATAGTTTGATTCAAAAAATCAATGTTAGAAAGCGAAAAGATTCAATCATAATAGGTATTGTAATTGGAGTTTGCACCTTCCTGCTGATCGTCTACGCGTTTCATTGAATGATTGGGCTGGTTTTATTCTCTCGTAATGAAAAACTACTCACTGCAGTTCCGAAGTCTAACCTGAAACGTAATAAAATCATTCAAAACTTTATTACTCTGACAGAAATTTAATTGCATGCTACATTATAACTGTCTTGTTCTTTGTAACCCTGTAACAATTTGTAACTCTTTTTTCTATATATATTGTATTAAATATTACGGATTTGTACGTTATATCTTCGTTTTGTCGCATTTGACCCACATTGTACCAAAGACAGCTCCAGCTGTGCATTAATGTCTTAATGAGTGTGCGTGCATAACTCAAGCGAGTCTTTTGCACGATGTTGGACGTTGCAAAGTTTTGTTAACGTTGTGCAAATTGCAAATATGCGAGTCAAGTAAAATTGAAGTTATTTGAGAATGGAAATGTGCAGTATGCAGCGCAACTCATGTTTCCACAAAAAGCCTCGGCATGAAGTATAATGGTTGAATAAATGTTATGTTTTAATTAGCAGAATTGTATCTTCCTTATCGTCGTATCGTCGTGAATTGTGGGAAGGATTCCGATACAATTTTTTATGATATAGAAAAGAAATATGGGATTGGGATCAATAATCTTTACAAGTAGACATTAAGTTAAAATAATTATCAACTAATGCTACAGGATAAATAAAGGGAAATAAACCAGTCACCTTGTAATTGGATTTAAAGGCCAGCGTGTGTTAAATTATAATCAGTAGGGCACAAAATTTTTGGTCATTTATGGACCTTCATCTGGTGTAAGTCAATTCACATACTTCAACTCGAAGTACGTAAGTATATTGGTCTCAAGGAACCTTTTTTGCTTAACAACATAAAGCCTAAAAATAAATTTTTCATTCCCATTTTCTCCTATGCTCTCCTTTACTCCATTCTATCGGACCTGTACATATTTTCTTCGAGTTTGTGTGTGTATAAATTGATTTACAATTAACGAAGGTCCAAAATGACATAAAATTTGTGCTCTTCTAGTTGAAATCAACGTACGCTTTGGAGTTCGGATTGATAACCCAAACATACATACCTAGTTTAAGTTTATTTGCTGTGAACAAAGTCAGGACTTCTGAATTTCTCTATATGCTTCAGTCAATCTGAATATTTTATTATATATCTTAAATTATGCGAGCGTAGAACTGTAACTGTAGGACTTTCCGCGATGGTGTAGATCATTTAATTATATACTGTGATTAAGAAGACGACATACTTTTTCAGTTCCCAATAAAAGTTTTTTTAAATCATAAATACTAATATTAGTGTTTATATTTCAACCATTTCAAAGTGTTGTTGTTGGTGCGCAGTACAGTTGGTACTATTTATTGTCTTCTTTATGCATAGTTAGTTTTGAAAGACAGATATGACTTTGCTTGCATAATCGAATGCTCTCTTTTGAGTAAACATGCACTAAAAATCGGATAAATTAAAAACAACATGTCGTCCGAATACAGCATTAAGGATTATGTAATCATATCATAATCCCATCCCGCATTTGAGCGCGTGTCACTTCAGCGGTGAATGGATTACTCTGTCTGAATGGAATCGTTGCAATATATTGCACTACCTTGATGCTTGCAGTGGAAAAATGCGAAGCGAGATGCATAAACCAATGGGATATGAGGCCGGGAAGGGGATTTTAAATACTATTTTGCTGAGGAAATAATCATCATGAGTTTCACACGGTATTCAGATTTTCTTGATATTTTGTCTGATTTTTCCTCAAACGATTGTTGCCAGTTTGCTGGTTTGTTTTATACAATTTATATTCCAATCTAGTGGATTGTGGCAGACATGTTGACCGAGACAGATTGAAATGTTGATCATTTGTTGTCTGGGGAAATGATGTGGAGTCCAGACTGATTTTTCAGAAGTAAATCCGCCTTAAGTCTGTTCTTGTTGTCACAAATAATTGTAACGAAGACAACCTAATCGAGCTTCTGCAATTCAGAACTTGGTGAAAAGTATCGTTGCACCATAATGGTTCTTAATCCCGGCTTGTATATAATGCGACTGCGTTCCGCAGCACCATTGAGACTAATGACTAGGATTTTGGGGCCGAATTTTGTTAGAAATAAAAGTTCTTTCTACTCCAAAAAACCGGGTCGAGTTTTTCGAGATCTCAATATAGAAGGGTTTGGTAAGCTCACTGATTTAGTCAGCTATGAGTGTAATCATGTCCTGAACATATTGAGTGCAATAAAAAAAATTATTGACGATGATTTTCTTGGTTTACTTTTAGTTTCAAAGGTTGACCGGACACCAAAGGTATGGCAATCACGTCAATTGCAAAGCATTCTGGACAGAAAATTGAGCACGTTACAAGATGCTACTGCAAAAAAGCCGAAGACATCCAGAAGAACTCAACTGGCAAACTTAAAAGTCAAATCTCACGAACAAGGAGAAAGTGAATTTCCCGTGGTGGCTTACGCAACCTGTGATGAACTTGATTTGGAAGCATTGCACAAAGGCCTTATTGCACAAGATTTGTACATTCCCACAAAGCTTTCTGATGGTAACAGTTATATATTATATAACTGACATTTTGTGAAGATTTTTCTAATTGTTATGATATTTTTTTAGATTTATGCAACGTTATTCACTGTACTGCTAAGTATAAAATTGGCGACGAACCTCGCGAGATTTTCTTTTTTCGTGAAGGTGCTGTAATTTTCTGGAATATGCCGGAGTTGGAAAGAATTAACGCCCTGAAGTGAGCTAATGATGGAATCTCAATAGAATCTAAGATAATTAATTATAAAATTATAGGTAGTAAATATGAATTATCATCCTGTAGATTTCTGAAAGCATTCGAAGGAAAAAGCTACAAAAATGAAGAGATATTCAGGGAAAAAGAATTTATGAGATATTTTTACAATGATCAAGGGTGAGTTGCAAACATGATTACATTAATTCACATTTGAGTTTCCATTAAAAAATCGCTAACATTTTTTATAGACCTACTCGATTAGCAAAGGGCAAGATTGTCTTGAATCCAGAGTCAGAAAATCAATTAGTAGAAAAATACGCTTTCGCAAACGCAATGGCACTTTCCGTAAAACTAGGAATTTGGGAATCTGATTTAGAAGATTTTGTAGAAGACATAATAGATGTTACAGAGGTAAGTACATAATCAGCCTATCAAACGTCTTGTGTATCGTAGAAATATAAATACTAACGAACTATATTTACAGACTTTGAAGAAAGGAGACGAGATTGGACTCTCACGTTCTCAAGTTCTACAAAAAACGGGAGAACTTTTTGCTTTGCGCCACGAACTGAATTTAAATTCAGATTTACTGGATACACCAGACTTTTATTGGGAAAGGGAAAAGTTGGAAACCATTTATAACAAGATGTGCAACTACTTGAATATCTCACGACGGACCAAAGTTATGAACGAAAAACTAGTACAGTGTTGTGAGCTGTTAGATCTAATTTCCACGCATTTAACCGATCAGCATCATACCCGATTGGAATGGATGATTATTGCCCTCATTATGATTGAAGTATGCTTTGAAATATTACATGCAATTGAACACTATGGATTCCCATCTTCATAAATACTGACTAGAATACTAATGTCAATATGAAATAAAAATGAAACTGATAACAAACGATTCAAGTTCTTCGTATTCAAGTGTTCATCCTCACATGAATTTATTCTTATAGAACCGTAGTTGTAGGGTTGGTCTATGCACAAATCAGAGTGACAACTTTACAATAACTCGATAACGAAACATATATATTTCTCAATCACCTAGAGTAATTGAAGTACAGCTAATAATATGAATTCCGAGTTTAGTACCTTTTACACATTTTGCTAGTTAAGTATAACCCGGTATCATATATACCTTGAGAGTTAATATGAATGAGTATAGCAACAAACTACAAAGACTACGTAAAGAACATTATTTTGGGCAGAAGGGGTAGCTACATATTTTCGAAGGGAGACTTCTCATGGAAATGCTTTCCAAAGATGAGAATATGCATGTCTTGAATATATTGGCAGTTTGCCTGAAGCATTTTACAGTTCTCTGTATTTCAACACTACTGTCAGATAGATGAGAAAAATGAACGAGTTGAAAATTTTTAAAACAAATACTTTTACTTCAGAGAACTCATGTACAAAATCAATTTGACGAGAAGACTTCCTTCACGAATATTGCTGCTGCACCCCCCACCCCAATTATTTTATGTAAGATCTAAATCTGATTCCGTCCATTTTTGACGTAAAGTATAAAATATTATCCAGCATCAAGTATCGAAACGTCGTACACAATCAATACTCATCGAAACGTCAAATACTAGCCACTAGCCCTTAAGGAAAAACCCACAAACATGGGAGTTGTATGAGTTTATAGCATTACATTCTTCCCGCTCACCACGCTTGAGGAGACGCAGTACTTCACAAACAGTCATGAAGTACAGCAACATAATTACATGTCTTGAAATTATCAAATATATATGAAGATATATATGAATATATTATGTGAATATAGCTATATAACTTATGAGTTCATCATATCAATTGCAATATTTTATCATTGCCTGTAAATATATTCACTGTTCAGGTTGCCTTCAAGTTAATACGTTTATTACAATACAATTGCAATTTTACACCCAACAGTTTTCTGTATTGCATCCTACAGCAACTACTGTAAAATCATTAACCATTGTTGGTTTCCATCTAAAAGTAAGAGAACCTTACTGTCTACAATCTGTACAGAAAAAAATCGCATTCAATAAAATATAATTTCTTTGTTGTAGCTTATAACAACATAATTAAAGTAGATTGCTACGTATAATGAATTAATCTTACAAAACGATTTGCTCACTGTTACAACTGAAACATTCAACTTGAGTGAGAAGAGTGAAAAATGCAGGTTTCAAATAAGTAGATGACTTTTAATGCACCGTATAATATAATCAGGGGGAAAACAATGCAAAACTGAGATAAAAATGTGTGACTCATCTACGTCAAAAAATATAGAAAGACAATAAAAGTCGTCATGCAAACAGAAACCATTTATCGAGTCGAATCATAAAATCAAACTATTCAGATCTCAATAGGAAGAGGCGACGAAATAGGAAGACACGTCCTCTCCGAAAATACAATAAGGTAAGTCACATCCGAAAATTCACTCATCGGCTTCATTATAAATCTGACACATACTGTGCTCCTGCCCTACTATGCTCACCCTCTACAATATTTTTAATAAGTTTCCACCATTAAGCTAGAAACGCAAAAACAGTCATGACACAATACTTAACATGTAGATATCATGGATACCAGTTAGTTAGTTTGTTCAAAGCTTGAGTCCATTAACGTATTTTTTTTTAGAAAATTCACTTTCATCCAAGAAAAATCCTTCCCAACAGAATATTCAATCAACATATTTCCCCCCAACTAGCTGTCAAAAAATTAGCCTCGTTTGCTGACAATTAAACTAACGAGGAAATCGTATGATATAATTGGAGCAATTTTTGGACGTGTACAGGTAGACACGATTTTCGATCGTGCGTGACAGGATCTATGGACAGCCATGACAAGGCGTTGTAGCCTTCTAGTACAAATCTGCAAACACAAATAACAAAATTATAATAATCTCAATTCTAATACCCCAATATTTGCTTCGACCATATCAACATTTGAAGTAATGTACCTTAACACGTCTGTTGTATACTGAGAATCTAGTGGATGCTGCTTTCCAGACGATTGCTGCGGAAGCAAATCATCCAAGTTGTGCAACACGTTATACGAGTGCAAATGCAGTGCTGATTTCAAAAACACACCAGAATGTCTTTCCGTAGATCTTTGTGGACAAGATGCCCAGAACCACGTTGGCAGTTGACCAGAAGGTGCTGTGGACACCAAATATCCTAAAGCTAAAGGTTGTTGCAGCAATGTTCCCACTTCAACGTCACTGGAATCTCCACGTCCACTTGTCTGCACAAAGAAATAGAGCAATAAATGAGACAGCAAAAGACAGTTTTAAACGCAAATGAATGTACTTTTTAGCTGGGGAAATGATTCTAAAATAGGGGCGAAAGCATTTGATTCTGTATAAATATTTCATGTTCTGCTGAACTATGCAATCATCATTAGATAAATTATAGTTGCAAGACTCTTGCTGGTAGGGGTCACACTGAATCCACCTCAATTCAATAGGAATACATATGCAAAGGAAAAATAAACTTACTCTTCCCTGTCCACCAGATTGGAAAGGAGACTGTCTTCCAGAAGTGCCAGTTCCAGCAGGACTTCCAGGCTGCGATGTTGAGTCTCGTCTTGGACTTCCAGCAGGACTAGGTACTCCTGCTCCAGTGTCACCCCAACAGAAGATGTCCGTTAGTTGCAAATCCTGGAAACAAAGATAACATGATTATCTACATCGTATATGCAATCTAAAAAAATGGTTGTAAAATGAAGATTAAAAAAACGTACCGGCATCCCATCAATTCCATCAGACATGTCAACTACATCATTTACGTTCAGCAGCAATAGATCGTCTTCACTCATGTCAGGACCATTGATATGCTGTTCTTGGAATGCAGTTTGAGACGACTGAAAACATAAAAGAAGTAAATTTTAATTTTTGGTAAAACTAAATTTCCTTATCTTTTAAAGAATTTTGAAATACCTGAGTAGTGGCAGATGTTGGGAACACCAGTATGTGCGTGCAAGATATATCTTGAGGAGTGGATAGTGCTGAGGACGTGCTAGTGCCGACTCCAAAACGTTCATCAGGTGTGAACTGATCAGGTAAAAGTCGCAAGCAACTATCGGGTTCAACTGAGACTAGACACGCTGAGAGCACACAAGGTGTGTCTGACGGATACTGTAAAGAGCACTGGCGACAAGCCACTTTGAGTTGCGCAGATGCTTTCAACAAGCTTTTCCTACTCAATAAAGAGCTCCAACTCTCCAGCTCCCCATGACCAATTCTACCGAGTCGTCCCACCACAAGTCTCCATGGTTGGATTCCAGTGGACATGACACCCAAGATGAAGTCCATTAGTTTGGTAAGACCGTGTTTCCTGGGTGAAGCTTTTCTTCTCTTTGATCGATTTGGTACGTAAATATTTATAGTTGTTAATTCCATAAGCTCCCCTCTATCATCCGTGGCGGATGCTAAAAGCCAGCGTTGGTCTTCCGAGATGCAGTACGCTACGTAGAGAACAGAAGATGTGTTCGCTTGGGAATTATGATTGGCTCCAGAATTCCCGTTGCTCACTAGTCCCCCAAATGTGTGTCCCTGGATGTTCCCTAGCCATTCAGCTCCTTCAGGTATTTTCTCCTTTATTGGTGCCAACACAAACGGTGGATTGTACAGTTTGTATACGTTTTTCTTTTTCTCCTGCAACATTGAGAATAAAGAACATTAGATAACTGAAACCTGAAATAACATATTTTGTAGGCCACCCATGCCATTTACACTTACATCCTTCTTCTTTAAAAATATGTCCGCCGCTGCAGCAGGACCGAATCCAGTAAGAGTTTTCGCTGCATTCTGATGAACTAGATGTCTACGGCATTGAGAATACACATTCAAGGACAATGCTCTGATTTGGTCGTTTCTTAGCCGAGTAGGTATAGTACTGTTCCCTAAGTTCATGATATCTTCCAAAGGTACAATCTACATCGAACACACACAATAAAGTTAAAATATTGGTTTAGCACGAAGCAGCAGACTACGGATTGTAATGTCGTACACTCGTACAATGCTATTACGTTATTGACAAGATTTTAGATGTTTACCTGGACATTGATGTTATTTCTAATATTTTCAGGTAAGAACTGCAACATAGACGCGAAGCATCTTAATAGTCCGAGATTGACCATTCTAAAATTAAAAAATGGTTGATTAAACAAACTGCAATTGCAATTCTGCAATGAAGATGAAGTAGGGATTATATTTTAATATGTATCAGATAGGGGCGAAAGAGCATTTGAGTTTGTCTACATTGGATGTTCTGCTGAACTATGCAATCATCATCTACATAATTAGAGCTCGATAGTGTAGTGAAAGGTTTTGGAATTTATTTTTCACCTGTGCAAATCAGCATTATCTGAACGAAAACTGAATGGCTCCACAAGGTAAATCACTACAGCAGGAGGATCTCTCTCCTCATCGTCTGTTGGATCTGGAACATTTGGTTCTTTGGTTCCGCTTTCTGAATCTACGAAAAGTATTTACAGTTGTTATCATCATAAAACGCAAAAAAACATAAATAACAATTGCCTCCTAAAAGCGAGCATGAAGTACTCACCGTGTTCAGGCTTAGGTGTCGTTGGTCCCTGAGAAGCTCCAGGTTGAGAAATGGATTCAGAGCTAGGCGGAGGCATCTTTGGTGAAGGAGTGGGTCGTTCATGGATATTTTTGGAGATATGACCAGGTAGATTTGGTGAACTGGAGGAGTCCAGTAAGTTTTGATCCAGTGAGATCGTTGCCAACTGAGGCGCTAAGTAGTGTCTACAAACCTGAAGTATGGAAATACGTCATTGAAGATTAGTGTCTGAACGGACTATTCTAACATTTTATTAAGCAAGTTCAATGGGTACTGGATACTAGTACAGTACACACAGATAATATTTAAAAATCACAAACTTACTTGGGCATAAAGCTTAAGAATTGCAGAAGCAGGAGTTTCAGGAAGTAGAGTGAACCATTCATCTACAGGTTGAGTAGCTAATTTTGTGGCAGCACTTTGTCCAACTCTCAAGATTCCGTCCCGCAAAACTTTTGAGATCGGACAATGCTTTCCGAGATTGCAAATCTGAACAAATAGAATGCTTCATTATTATCCTATAATAAAATAGCCACCCAACTAAAAGCTAGGGTAATTATTTCTTCGATTCTAACACAACTAAACTTGAGGTAATGAAGTATATACTGTTTGTCAGATAGGGGCGAAGATTCAGTCGTCATATAATAATAATATTCGGATGAACTATGCTTCCATCATCACTCAAATATACCGTGTATAATAGTTTTTAGATGCATTTAATTCAATTTAATTCTTTAGTTAGTTAGTAAATGTAAATGAATAATACAATACTAACCAACTATTCATTCAAATAAACAAAGCCAGAAACACATGTTATCACTTTTAATGCAAACACTAAAATAAATAAGAACCCTACTACTGGCCTCCGCCTCATTCTTACCTCATACATTGAAGAGAGTTCGCGGAAGAACGTTCGGGTTTTTTGTAGCACGAAATCATTATCAGGAGCCACAACTATGTATGCTATGTCCCTTGTGTACGAACAAGGTTCGAGCAGTAATTTTTCCCAAAATCGTATAGCCAATGGACTTAAAGCCACCCAGTCTTTCTCTGAGCCAACAAGTATAGACGGAATAGGTTGAGGTTCACATCTATCATCAGTTCCTGAAAATAAAGACAAATGAAACCAAATAATTGTACTATCGTTCAGATAAACTCGTAGAGTCTAAATGCATCCGAATAAATGATTCGATAGTTTATCAGCCAGGCATTTTAGCCTTTAGTTTTGTCATCACACATTGAGGAAACATATTGATTATTGATAGGTTTCAGTAGAAATATTGAGTCCACAAGATAAAAAATACCAGGAATAATTCACAACAAGGGGATAAAAAACTAATAAATACTCAACTTTCCACTACACATAAATAAATCAATTACATATCCTCAATAAGCTGCACTACTCTCGCATCATGTTAACAGCAAAATCGATGGATTAAAAAGGTGCCTTGCCAAAAACAGTTATTATATTATAACTAATCTGCAAAGTTCTCTACTAAGTTTTCCCTTACCTCTTCCAGCTAATCGATGAAATTGCCTCCAAGTTAAAGGACCAGACACTGTGTATTGGGCATCCCAAGGTTTGGCATGGACTGCGTCTTGGAGCAAAGGATGCAAAGCTCTCATAACGTGCATTATTTCCTGCGAGAAAAATAATCCACGATTGGTTAAAATGTTAAAAACACGGTAGTTAAAAAATCCGTGACAGCGCATTATTCTCTAGCTACGCAGTATTCAATTAAAAATGTCCCGGGTCTGTGAAAAATTCTAACCTGGCTAAGCTGCGGCCCGCGAGTCCAAATGAATCCCCACTTGTGCACGAAAAAGTTACCTCTAAGGGGTACATTATCTTCAGGCACCCTATATCCACTCCTCCCACTGGCCTCCAACATCACACTACGTCCGTGTTCAAGAGCTGTGAGTGCAGCTCGGTTTGCGTCTAAATACTCTAGTAAATTGTACGGTTCATCAGTCCACCTAAAACCAGGTCAACAAAAATACTGTTAGAAACCAAGAACCAATTCCAGACGCTCATCGTTCGTCATCCTTCATTAAGCAAAAGAAACTAGAAACTATGATCATATTCTGCATGTTTTTGCTTTGTCAGATATGGCGAAGATCATCGTCATGTTAATAATATCAGATGAACTATGCTTTAAATTGAATCATCACTCAAAACAACAGATAGAAAAGCAAGAGTTAGTTAGAAGAGCAAGTATTGGTGAACATAGCGAATAAACTTGCAACAAATAAATGTTTCAGTTTACCTCTGATGAACCACTTCTCCAGTAAACCGGGAAGTTGTATTAGTTCCAAAGAGACTTTGTTCCCGCAGCAGCTCAAACAAGTATGGTGGTACTGTGTCCAAGATATTGGATGCTGCGGAAGCTTCTTTGTCACCACTGATAGCGTCTGCATTGGGATACTTCGAGTCCAGAAGAAGAAATGAAGGTTTCTTTTTCTCATACCAAGCATCACTAGGTAAGGCTAATTGTGCCAACGAAGGGGTCGTGATATCGTACTCATCTTCATAAAATAATCCAGACCGATGTGCCAATCTAGAAATAAAAATATTTCTTAAAAAACCATACAATAATCAATAATACGTATTCTCTTTCATATGCTTATTTTATATACAGGAATAATCAGATAGGGGCGAAAGAGCATTTGAGTTTTTCTACAGTGACTTTTCTGTTGAACTATGCAGTCATCATATATTTCCTTGGAACAGTTTTCTACCATCGCAAAAAAACAAGCTTTCGTGATTTAAATACATACCTCCTATTGGCTGTAGCACTGAAGCCACAATTACATCGTACGGTGTCCTCCTCCCCAGACGTGTCAGGTAAATAGATTCCAACTTCAGAACCACGAATATTGCCCACTACTTTACTACCTGCGTTGCATACGCACATAGTGCAGCTGTCAAAGTTGTGATCCCTAAACAAGCTAATGACGGAATCTGACAATGATAGGTTCACGACAAGAGCATGTGCCTCCATTCCTCTGGATCCGTACATTTGTGGAGGCCCTGTATGATGATGCGGTGGCGGCCCATGGGCTCCATGTTGCATCATGGGGCCATGGGGACCTTTCAGGTACATGCTATTGGACATAGGACTTCCCAGGTCAAATGAAGGTCCTACACAGAAAAATGTTCACAATTAGCAATCCCCTTTGACACTCTGATATGATAACAGCCCTCTTTCTCTTTACTTATAATCAATTTAACCTACATTCATAATTTTCTACATAAAAAACCCTATTGACCAGTGACGTGTGACGTCACAAAACAAAAAACTAAAGAGAGCTACAAGCCTAGCTCGTAAAAATAAAAATCAATGACTGTTGTCAGATAGGGACGAAAGTTCAATCGTCGTATGAAATACAGGGGCCAATTTCATGTCTCCATGTTTGCACTAAAGAAAAATTAGAAAGAAAAAGTGAGAAGTGCAAAGTGAAGTGTGTATTATGACCTACAAGCTTGAACTTCGCAAATCAAGCTTACTTTGCTTGCAGCATTTTTCGAAAAGATTGACAAACTCTGCAGCTGTCACCATGCCATCACCACTCATTGGTAGATTCGTTTATTAAGTAATTTTGACTATGAAAAATCGTGCCATTTTAAACAGCAAAGATAGCTCATTACAAAGGTTTTCGTGATTATTCACACTTCACACCATTAAAATCTGCAGGTTTCAAAGTACAAAAATCCATATTCATTTTCAACTTTTGACTGGCAACTAGCCTTGAAATCATCATTTCAAAAAGGTGATGCACGGAATAGTGTATTTGCAGTAAACACAGTAAAGTGCAGAAGTATTTGCTTTTCACTTTTCAAAAATTAGGAGACATGAACAAGAAGCTGCAAATTCCATGACAACCACTTTGCACTTTTCACTTTCCAAAACACACTTTGCAGAAGAAAGTCATCAACAAATATTTTGCAGTAAATGCTGCAAAGTGAAAAGTGCAAACAAGGAGACATGAAATTAGCCCCAGATGAAGTATGCTGTACTTGCATCATCACTCAAACAAGTTTTTAGCAGAAAGAAATCTTATACTCATTACACTAAGCTTGACTTTCATCTCACAGCAGTCTACGGAAATTATGATTGAAGTTTATACGAGAAGTTCAACTTGCCTCGTATGGAACTTGGTACAGGTGATATTGGAGAAAGGCCAGGCCGAAGATGCATCTGACTCGGATTTGTTGGAGGCAGACAAGGTGGATGTGGCTGTGGAGGTGGAACATGATGATGAATTGGATTTGGTGGAGGAGGTGGATTCGGAGGTGGTAACTGCCATGTGGCTTTGTAGCTCCCAGTTGGCGGGATTGGAATCGGTGGAAGTTGTTGACTCGGAAGCAAATTTAAAGGTGCGTATTTATTTGAACCAACGATTTTATAGAAAGGAGGAGGCTTAAATACGAATGGAGTTTCCTGTAAATAAATACAGAAAAGTTAAAGAAATCAATGTGCTTGAGACTCGTACTCGTACAGTTTTTAGTGCTTTTTAGGGCAGAACAATTACAATGAATATCAGATAGGGGCGAAAGAGCATTTGAGTTTGTCGACATAATATTTCTGCTGAACTATGCAGTCATCACATATTCATAGAGTCAAGTTGATTCAAGGTATATAAAAAAATTTGCTCGTTTGTTTACCTCTGCAGTTTCTTCTTGAGGACTACCCAGACCGGGATAGTTTCTTACGTTAGAGGATTGCTCAGGAATGACTTCCATTGAAGGAGTATCACAGGGTGAAGCTATAGGGTTATGCTCGTGTGAAGGCGGCGTAGGGAACATCTTGGAGAGCTCTTCAGGTCGAAGCACACCCAAGCCTTTACATTTCGTTCCGCTTGTGATCGCAGAGATGCAAGTCTCTTCTGGTGCACTGGCCGGTTTATTGGAGCCCGGTGGAGTCGCTACTTGGAACTGCAAATACAGAATGGGAGAAATGCAGTTATTAACAGGAGTATCATATTTACAAAACCAAACTCATTTATCGTCAAAGAAGTTGTGCAAATACAACCTCATCTACCAAATTTATGGAATATGTATCAGATAGGGGCGAAAGAAGCATTTGTTTCTTTCTACATTATATTTCTGCTGAACTATGCAATCATCATGTACATTGAAATAATATATTTTTGTAATAATATTCTAGCATTTAAAAACAATAAACCATATATTATGCTTACCGTTTCATCACTTGAAGTATCAGAGTTGTCAAATATTTGATCCAGATCACGATATGAGGGTTGCAAAGCCTCAACAGTATAGTAGTTCTCACTACCAGATTTAACAGGATTGCTCCCTTCAATGTTACAATGTGAGCTGCTATCTTCCTCCTTAACCCAATAATACAAAACAGTTTATAGTTTAGAGATTGTATTGACTCTCAACCACATGCGGACTCAACGGGAACCTCAAGTAAAACGCTTAAATCAAAATACCTTACCTTGACATTGTCTTTCCGCTTAGGCCCCTCAGTAGTCAACGCTTGATGATTATCATCGTCAAACTCATAAGGATCAGCACGACGTTTACCAAGATGAATCCTTTCACGCAAAGAGCCCTCTAAGAACTTGGTATCAGATAATCTCCGCATTCCCAAACCCCAATAAAACTTTTGCCCTTTTCCCGGCCCCTCAATTATTCTCAGACGCTTGACCGGATTACATAGCCTAATAACCCCACAATCAGCAATCCATTAGGAATATAATGCAAATGCAGAAAATTCTACGAATTAAGCTTCATAAATACAAAAGTGCAACAACACACACAAACAGGGAGTACTTACCAGGCTTCCATAGATGTGTAGTCATAAGCCACATCGGATGGTTGAATTGAATCCTGTTCAGTTAAAAGTGGCTCGTACTCTTTGCAAGGTAAGCTTGGTCTTTTAATGCTTCCTCTAGCAGCCGAATTATTGCTTCCAGGATGATTAGCACTTCCGCTGCCACTCAATGTGCCAGGTTGACTTGACTGAGCTTCAAATGTACAAGACCCACTACTAGCAGCAGCTGAGGATGAATTTTCAGTCCCTTCATTCTTAGCACCATCAAATCCAGTAACAAGAGGAGACATAATCTACGACAAAAATTAGCATGTTAATAAGTTATCATCTCGACAAAGCTCCTTTTTTTAAATTTATCCAGGTAACTAATGAAAAAATTAATGGGTCTTGTTCTTACCTGATTGGAAAGAGAAGAGACAGACTTGGGAGCATGGTTATCAGGTGTACCAGCATGTGCTTTCCCCGGTCCTGGATGCGGACTTAAAGAGGGTAAAAGTGGATCTGCTTGTGGGACCGAAGATGGCTGAGAATGCGGAGTCGGGAGAGGAGATGCCATTGCTGAAGCAGGCGATGCACCAGGTGCGTCACAACCTACCAATGGAGTGGCGGAATTCCCAAGTCCTGCTTTGTACGAAGGTGGTCCTCCAAGCGGAGTTCCGGGAGCTCCACCAATTCTTAAGCGACAAAAAATCCACGTTAGAAAAATAAGCTACCACAAGCTAGGTAGCATAAAAGTTTAGAAATCAAAAGTGGACACACAATTTACAACAACATTCAACATGCAGACAAATTAGATAATGATGATTGATGGTCAATCCTATCCACAATAAACTTTGCAAATTTACACCAAATTCTCACTGATGCATTTTCTTCTGACTTAAAGCGTTAGTTAGTGTTAGCGTAATGTTAAAACGGGCTGTTATTGGGACATTTGAGAACATTTTGTCTGTTTTGGACAATGCAATTATAAAATGCAACTATTTTTATAAGTCACAACAATGAATGATTATTAGAGTGTTGTAACAGTCCAATGGTTGTTAAACAGATGCTTGCAAATACATTTTAGTTATTGTTAGTATTCAACAACAGGACCCATACAATACAACAAGTTAACAAAAATTGGCTTTAGACTTCGGCATCGGCTCAACATTATTTGGGCATTCCCACGGCATTTCAAGTTGAATCGGATTCAACTTTTTTCTGCCGAACAAGTGGAACAAGGGCCACATATTGTTTAAATTTTTAATGTCGTAAAGTATTTTGAAAAGCTGAGTTGCCGAAAATTGCGTTTTCGCTAAACGCAGGGCCGAAGGAATTTTTTCGCCGACGGCTTAAGCGAAAGCCGAAGTCTAAACACACCTTTATTAAGAACGCGAGATGCGAGAAAAGCAGTCGTGAAAACATTGAATAAACATGAGGTTCAAAGTGATTCCTTAAAAAAGTAAGGAGATCACAAACCTGGTACTTGACGACTGATTATTATGACTGTCAGTTCCTTTAACAGAACCAATGTTGGGAGTAGATTGAGAATCGCATGAGTTCGCAGCCGAACTCTCTTCGGCATTGTCCCATAACTTTGCCCAGTTTTGAACTTGAGCCTTTTGTAGAGCCGTCCTTTTGTGGAACACACTCCTCCTTACTTTTGTACCTCCTTTTGTACTCTGACTACTTAAACATCCCTGACCATGACCCGTTCTCGGTCCACGTTTATATCTGTGTTTACCCAACCAAAAATAAAAAATAAACACAACGAACTAATAACAAACTTAACTTCTACTCAACCAAACTAAGTTTATAAAATCATAAACCCTACCAAACAAAGAAAAGAGACTTGACTGAAGCAAGCAAAGACTTAAATAATTAACTGTACCTAACGCAAGTACAAGTAGCTCGTTTCACAGGATCCACGAAATCCCAGAGACCAATGGACTCATGATTACACGCAGTTCCACTACTGCTGGAGCCTGTAGTCTCTCCAGAACCTTTGGATGAGCTCAGCACAGTTTCCTGCCAAACCCTTTCAGGAAGAAGGCCTTCCAACTTGTCAACCTGAAATCGTGCACAATTAAATAAAGTTCTGTCTCTTTTGAAAAGCTTATTCAACAAATAATTTTGATAATTACTTCAGGAGGAGCAGTCAATGAACCCTGAGGTCTTCCAGGAGAAAATCCGGAGGGATATGCAGCTGTTTCAGAATCAATACATTGAGACTGCTTGGTTTTTGAAGAGGCCGCAGAAGTGGATTGTGAAACTGTTGCGTCCAGCATTAGAATATCATCGTCTAACTCTGTGCACAGAACATAGCAGGCTGGGTATCGCATTCTCACTCCTCCCACAACCACTTCCAAAACTGGAGGAATCCCACAAGCCGTGGCTGCAGCTGGAGGTTGGGGTCCACTGTTATGTGGAGAGGATTGAGGACCGATTGATGAGGACATATCATAAAGTGGAGAATTCAAAGCTACTTCTACGGGATAGAATTGTTTCCACTCTTCGAGAATTTTATGGGTTCCGGGATCATTTTTACGGTACCCAACACCCGTGAGTGTGCCAGCCAGACCATGAGGGGCAAGAATAACTGCACATTAAAAAATACATGAGTTATAGCTTGATGCGTCAATAATTCGGGACAGAGACCAAGGCTTGATTTTAAATAAATTGGCGGCAGCATTTTATCAATGCAAAAAATAAAGTTACAATTTACCTGGCAATGTTTGACTGGGAGGCTGGCACGCTATCAAATGCTGTTTGGTCACTCGTTTGACAGATGGATGCTGACGCACGTCTACACTCATGCAAACTGTGCTTTCGCCATGTACAAAAAACGTGAATGAAAATGAAAGTTGCATCGGGAAGCTGTGAGAACAAAAAAAGACATTATTTAGTAGCTTAGCCGAATGAATCAATGCAAACTTCAAACAAACAATAGAAAAGTACTTACTTCTTTACACCATGGTTGTGACTGTCTTCACTAGGTTGAATAAACCATTTACCTAATCTTGCAAATCCTCTAGCTAACAGACATCTGTAAATTTAATAAAATACGATTGATGGAATTAACTAGAAACAAATAAGCCGAAAACCACAAGTAACGAGTGGTACACTACCAGCACCTGAATCAACTAAATCACTTACTTTTCAATTAAATTATGCAAAGCTTTGAACAATAATGTTCGGCATTCATAAGACAACCCATTTTCCCAAGATCCTTGTTCTGTCTCTGCAACATCGTAAAACAAAATTATAGAACTGCCATGACACTTTTTGTGTGCACAACTTGCTTTTTATTAAACCAAAAAATGTTGATTAAATGTTACAAACCTGATTTAATAAGCTGTGGACTAACAAGACCTGAGAGATCCGGCTGTTCACCATACCAAAATATCCAGAGTTCCTTGGGCCCGTTCAAGTTTGGATTATTGTATGTTTGATTGAACAATGGTTGTAGCATGGGAGATGGTTGAGGAGAAAATCTAGGACCTTGGTTATGAGGATGGTGTCCACCTTGAGTGTGTAATGATGACCCGTCATGATGGGATAATGACCCTTGAGGATAAGCAGGAGGGCCAGTCATGTGATGGGGACCTAGATGACTAGGCCCCATTCCCATGGGCATCTGTGGTGGCATCATTTGATGTTGTGGCATTTGAGGGGGCTGCATGGACAGTTGTTGCTGAGGTGGCGTCTGTCCAGCAGGCATAAATTGGTTTTGAGAATTGGGAGTGGTGGGGGTAAATAAGTCGTGTGGCGTCGTTGGCTGCGTGGGTTTGGAATTCGGAGAACGTCTCCATACGCATAATATGTCTGATGCTAAGCATCGAGCAAATGAAGATAACACTGGATCGTCTAATGGTCCAAAAGTATGATGTGAATGGCTGGGCCCAACGCAGCCATCCGATACTAATCGACGCCATTTTATACCGCACAAGTCGGTCTGCAATTTGAAAGAGAAAATTATTTGTCACGTACTAATGATTTTAAAGAACTATTGCTAGCTGAATAATTATGACAATTAAGTATCAGTATTTTAATTAATATACGCTTTCAATTTAATAGGCACCACGAACCAAGCGCTTTACAGTTCAATGATCGAAGAACAGAACCACGCGATAAGAAAACGCATGTCACCTGCCAATTCATTTCATATCGACTAGTTCTGATTGATTGCAACTTGTAGGTTGCGTTTTACATAAATCATAATTTGCTTCCTGGCTATCCTGAAATCCTGATGACCACTCTCTATGCCTACTATAAACTGCTTTCTCAATGGAAAGTTCGTCTTCAAGTTTTCAGGGCACGAAATGAGTGTAGCTGTCAAGGTTAGAAGATCGACAGCGACAGTTCATCGACTTCAAATCATCTTCAAATAGGTGACAAGTTTTTAGTCACTGGACTAGCAGGCGAACGAATCGTAAAAGTAATTTGAGTAATTGTATGGATAAACTTTAGTGACGTCTAACCGCCAATTGAAACCGAATTTCAATAAACGGTTTTCAAATAACACAGTATTGCAAGAATTAAAAATCTATAACAATCTGGAGGTTTTGACATAACCTCAGCATTATATTATTTCCCCCCGCATTCAGTACGGACCCCTTGGCTAAAAATTAGACATGCATTTTGAAGTTGACCAGGCATTTGCTGGAATAACATTTCCAATGTTTGGACATTGACTAGTAATTAGACTTACAAGTGCGAAGAAGTTACTATGACAATCCTCAAGTGTTGCGCCGTTATTGGGATTAGTCATGATAGTTGACCCTCATCTGGCTCCTGTGTCACTGAACATGGCCTTAAATGACCCGGAGAACACGAGGAATCCCGAAAAATCAGCAGGACTACAAGGATTTTCACCTTTGAATGACGATGAAGATGGCTGCTTACGGGAGACAACAAGCTGCCGCACTCTCTCCGCCCTCATTGGCTTTCAGCCTTCATATACTGAACATAAATATGGATTCCTCCTTCCTCTCTCCTCCGTCAATGTGTCCGTACCTACTGTCCGCCCAGTCTCCGTATTGCATTATATGTTATTTCAAGTCACGTGAAAAGTACTCACTCCTGTAGCGTATACTTGCCAGTACTTCACTTTTACGTAAACTACGTTTTACGTTCTTCAGCAGTTCTCAGCAGTCTTTTAGTGTGTAGTGAGTAGTATATATAGTTCAGTAGTAGTGAGTACTAATATAGTCAGTAGATATACTTTATAAGCAGAGATCAAGTGCACATGTCCGTAAGCCCCGTAAGCTAACAGTAGTACATATTTCCCTGTGCTTGTTGAAGTGTGCTGCATTTAACTAGCTACAACAAACTGCCTATATTTGGTACAGTAGAACTACAGTCAGTCATAGGTCGAAACTTATCCAAGAACCGGAAATGTGTAGACACTCTCACTTCCCAAGGTGTATATTTTTGTGCCAAATAAAGCGATTCTAGACTAGGCTTAGGTTTTAAAACTATTAAAATTCTAATCAGCTCAATTGTTAGATTGCTGCATATGTTTTGTAGCTGTATTTGTGCGTTCATCTTTGGGCTCCTTCAGGATATGAATCTGATCTGTCTATTGATGAAAGTAGTGCTTAACTAACTAAGATACCTATTTATCGTACCTTGTAGCTCATTTGCCGCGAATATATGTTTGAGAGCCTGTGATCACGGCTCAACATTCCGAACTATAATGCTTCCTATCTTCCTAATGGTATGTGCGTCCGATCTCTCTTCTGCTCCCATATTCATTGTACATGCATATATGCATCAATCCGTTTACATGCATATGTGTAGTCGGTGAAAATATTCATAGACCGTAGAAAACGTCTGAACAGACGAATAAGAACTTGTATTACTTGTAAGGTATGCTTTAAGTTATAAAGCGAAATGCATTGGCACTATGTATATAGCTAGACTTGAAAAATTCCATACAAAATGAACTGTATCCTTTTGGGGCTCTTTTTCTCCCATAATATCATCATATAAGAGGTGCTCAGCAGCAAGTCTGTCTTTATTGTGTATGGCATGCGCATGATGCAAGCATCACTATGTTTTTCTCCTCTGTCCGTTGCTGTCCACCTTCAAATATTCTCATGTTGATTTCTTGTTGCTTCTTTTAGCCTCTTAAATATGCATGCAGTACAAGATATCTACCTTGTTCCTTAACACTAAAAGAGGAACTTGAACACTCGCATGTAATTTGGAGACTGGTGAATTGGATTTTTAGTTTGTATATGCATATAAATAGTTGAGGTATAGTAAAATTACTATGGTTATGGTATCTCAGTATAACTATTTTACCGCCTTTATTCCGTATCAAAGTTAGCCACGGTTTTTTGGAACTATTTGCCCTTCAAAACTGCTTAAATGTCATGTAACTGAATAAAGTATAATAAAGAATGAAGTTCAGTTACATTTTGTTGCATGAGATTTATATAATTAACAATTAATTTATTGAAAGGCAAGAACTATTGATGTAAAACACTTCATAGCTTCATAAGTATTGAAAAACTAATGCATGGAAAAAACAGTAGGTGAACCCCGGTGAACCCTACATATACATTGATTAAAGTAGCTAACTGCGAGCGCTCTAGATATATGTCACTGTGGCTGTCATCTTTCCGCCTGCGTTTTCGCATAGTCATTGAAAACGAATGGCGGCGTTGCAGTTTCTCAATTCCCAAAATGTTGTGGTTGTGTTGTGATCGTGCGTTTCTTAAAAAAAATTCTTTAAATGTGTTTTGTCTCGTGTCGCATTAAATCTTAAACGTTCGCTAATACTAAACGTTTAGGAACAAATGCCGGTGTTTTAAGACTTAAGAATGTCGTCGGATTGTGCATGATCAATAACTTTGTTGTACTTACTTGTACTTTCCAGTTGTCGCTGTATTCAAATCATCAATATCGACAATAATTAAAAATGCATAGAAGCATTTCGTGTATAAGAAAATTCAGCAATCTGACTGCTAATATAGCTCCTAAGAAATGGAGAAAAACGGACGCGAAATCATGGAAGGGGAGAAAACCATGGGTTGTAGACCCTAGATTACTATCACCCAATGAACCGATTTCAGGGTCTGCCGAATTCGGTGATATGGAAAAGGCTCGTCGTTTCGAGTTCGATGCAAAATCCTTAAATGCGAGAGGGTCAGTTAAATTTTATTAACTATTTTCAGACTACTGGGCTACATTTTTTGTTTTGTGGAGTTGCTTATGAATCCTTTTCGAATGATGTTTTTTTTATTCTCATTTAGGTTTCTTCGATTTCAAAAAGAGTACCAACCTCCCCCAAACGCTCATGAAACATTAATTTCCATTGCGAAGTCAAAAATTGATGATTTGAAGAATGTTAAAGAAGAGGAAGCTATACTCAGCTATCCGTTTCCAGATGCAAGAACAAAATTTGAGCTCCTATCGGCAGCATTTGTAGAGTTTAAACATGCGATTCCAAATTCTATATTGTACCGGATCAAGTGCATAGGTATGCTAAGATTATACTAGATTCCTTGATGATTGTGCAACTCTTTTAAAATTATATTTGGGCAATAATTCGAATAGGCAACGCAGCACAATTCTATACCACTAAAGTTGATGTAAATACACCGTATGATGAACTAGTCAGAAGCAAAGATGACTTGCCTCCAAATCTGCACGTTCAAAAAGAGCCCGTTCGATTTCATCCAGGTAAGATTACAAGTTTTTAATTATCGAATGTCATTATGAGCTGTTGTGGCGATGATTAATTGATTAATTAATGCATATTTGTGGCGATTGACATTGACGAAATAATTGAATGTAGATACTGATACGGCGTTTGGTGGAGTTTCGGCCTTTCCAAAAAGTTCAACAATAATAACTGGCGTACGAGCCAAAAAGAAGTATCAAGGATATGCTGCCAAAAAATCATGGCCTTAGATGTTGACACTAGGTTAGTCTTACGTACGTTGCGTAGTAATCATTTTGAGTAAGCTGGATGTAAATTGTTCAATAATAACGCTACTGGTAATTGTTTTTTATTTTACACCAATAAAAAATATATTGTTTTTGGACTGATTATCACATTTTTGCAAAAACTAAAATAAAAGTAGACTATCAAAATATAGAACCTATACAAAACTATAGAAATTCCAGATATATTTTATTTGAATCTTGGTAAATTGCAGTTAGTGGAAATACGAAATAGTCATTTATTTTACTGCTCATCTTGTTTTTTATGGAAACCAATTTCCTTCAACTTTATAGGTCTCACCGGAAGACACTTCGAATGCGAAAAAAACTGATACGTTGATTCCTAGACCTACTTTTTGTTCGTCTTCATCTTACTGATAAATCCAAGTCTAAAATGAAGTAATAGCAATGCTGAGAACAATAAAATATTAACTTCTTGTCCTTAATAACCCGGTAGCAGGATTTGATCGGTCACAACAATATCGAACATTATTTTAATTCATACGCTACGACTAGGAATCGGTGCACTGATTAACACCACAACGGCTGTCAAAATATCTTAACTTCACTACTTTTTGTGGGGTCCAAAAAATTTCATAATACTTTTTGTTTCTCCCTGAAATATAAAACAAATGCAATATTTCTTTTGGTCAGGAAACATAATCGACGAAAAAATCGCAATATAACTTACTGGCAATCCCAAAAGCATTTTAGCTTTATCCTCTTCTTGTGGACTAGAATTATTATCAGACCAAATTGTTTTGGGCCAAATCTGCAACTTCTGTTTAATTGCCTGAAAATACAAAGAGATAAAAGTTTTATTTAATTTAGGAACATGAGGTACAGCAGGACACATAATTACAGAAACTAAAAGAGTGCACATCGTCAATGAAACACTATAACTGAATGTACTATAGTAAAATCTAATGGTTAATACATGTTTAGTGAAAGCTTCATGATACCTGAGAAAGCAATACTCTCTTGCTGTGGTTACGTACAGCAACAAGGAAATCAAGCCACGTCCATGTAATATTGTTGTACTCCAACGTCGGAATGACAATATGGACATCATGCACGTCCTCAATATTTTTCTCTTTTTCCCCTTTGTAGCTCACGCAGACAGGTACTTCAGGAATTTTCACACAAATAAACAACATGTTCTTTTCTGCACGTTCTTTCATTTTTTCTACATCGTCTTTTTCATTCATGGATACATAAAATTTTGATTCTTTCCTTTTCACACGGGTTTTCTTGCTTTTATTCGATAAACCAGATATGCTAGATGCAGAGGCTATAGAATTGGATGATGAAACAGAATCCAAAGTTCCTGCGGGATTACTGCCACCTTGTTCTGTAGGTCCACTGGGTTCCATTTCGTCTAACTTTTCCGGATCTTTCTCAGGGAAACAAAACTTGAACAGTGTTGTAAAAAACTGATATGTCATACCTGAAAATTAAAAAAAAAATTTTGATATTGACAACTTCATAAAAGCACAGAGAAATTCGTAATATTTAGTGCAAAGAATTCCCCGTCACTTACCAATCGTTATTGGAACAAGATTGATTTCAAAATGCTCTTTCACAGCAATACCTCCTACAGGTGGACGATCTCGGCAGAAAACTCGCAAAGTCCTCTATAAAAATTCGATCAGAATCCAGCCATTAGCAAGACACATTAATCGGTAGAACAAAGAATTCCTATAAAATAAATATTCAGCCGCTGGCCTAACCTGTCTATCAACTGGCATGCTTCTATGTATCGTCGATGGAACTAAAACATCCTTGTAAATTTGATTCGGCAACAAATTGGTTACAGTTATGTACCCGAGTTCACTAAGATGCTCCACAGAATCATCGCTTTTCGCCGTTTTCGTATACCTAAATAATATTCGTGATGTCAGTACAAGATTTTCACAAGCTGATTTCCATAATATTGGGGGTGCCAAACTCACAAGAAATTGCTTAGCATTAAATCTGCTATTCCCAACTGTCCATCAGCTTGCGTAAGTCGCCATTGGGCATATTTAAAACAGATTTCGTAAACTCTAACAAGGTACACGTCCTTGTCATCTCGTTTTCGGGACAATCTCTGGGTTGCAGCTAATTTACTTTCCTGAAGACAAAATTTTTTTCCATTATGACAATTTTATATACTGTTGTCAGTGAATTTCCCAGAAACTAATGAATGCAAGGACACCAAGGAATCATACTTATTTTTACCTTGTAACACATGATCATCATATGAAGTTCTTCTCCCTTAGCGGATATTAGTTCTTTACATTCATTTACCTAATCAGTGGAAAAAAATGTATATCAGCTCCAAACCAGACTACACAAAAATTAAAATACCGAGTAACTGGCTATAGTGGAAATACCTGATTATCTAATTGCTTTAACTGATTTTTAATAGCCTCATTTTGCCCATCTTCTTGCAACAATTTGGTGACAGAATATGTTTCCTTTTCCCACCTGCGTAACTGATTCACCAGATTTCTAAAAGCGACAGCAGCGAAAGTTAGTTCACCATAATTTATTTTCAAATCAACAACAGTCAACAATAATGAGTACTGCAACTGCAACGAACCTCAGTTGATTTTGAAGCTGCTGAATTGGCTGACGTTGGGTTTCTGTGCTCTGAAGCTGCAACTTAAATCGCAATCGCTGAAGTTTTTCAAAACGATCCTTCCTTTTGGGATCAACGTACAGTACCAAATTGTTTATAATATCCATTATCATAGTGTACTGCAACACAAACGTCTCATTATTATAATAATTATTTATCCGTTTAAGCTACGAAATCTTAAAAGAATCGATAGCTTGTACCTGCAAAGAGTTAGTAAACACATTTAAATCGTGATGCATCAAAGTAAAGGCTTCTACGGGTTTGTTTATTTCATCCCATAATTCGACATTTCGAGGAGCAGGAGGAATGTCGGGAATTCCTGATGGAATTTTATCCACACCGGTTTCACCATAAGTTGTATAGAAAAATTCACATTTGCATCTGTGCGAAAAAAACATTGAATACAATTTACAATACGTAAGCACAACCGAAACATAACTGTGCAACATAATCCATACGATTAAACCTACCTTGCAACAATGCGCTGCAACTGAACTGATATATCGGATTCATCACAGGAGGGACCAACCTACACAATTGTAGCATGAATTTATGAATGTGTGTAACTGACTGTAAATACGAGATTACGTGTCTATCTTGATATTGGTAGCGTAATCATAAATCATAACTTCTCACCGTTTCACTGACAACACCCCCTACACTTTGCCCGCTTCCCACCATTTCTGGCATATTAGAAATCGTAGCCACATCTCTTTCTTCAATATTTTCGACCGAAAGCCATTGAATATTTTCTAAAGAATCGTCAATAATCCAATTAACACATGCATAACAAATAACTCCAAAAATAAAAGGTTGATTCAAATACAGGGAAAGTGAAAAACACAAAATTGCTTACCTTCCGGTGCATCAGAGCTGCCAGCCGAAACAGTAGCGTAGTACTGCATACCTTCAAGAGCGCCGACCCAAGTGGTTTTTGGAACCAGAGTTCCATGCTTCCATACCGGCTTATTTTCTTTTTGATGAATATGAGCCTTGGCAGCACTCACAATCACATACCCGTTTGTTTCACATCCTTTCAACAACACTTGACAGTTCACTAGCTCAACTGTATGCAAAGGATAATAATATTTCCATTATATTACACATTTCACCATTTACTGTTCAGTGTAATACCAAATGACTGATAATAATATTATTACTCTGCCATTTGTGCAAAATCACATCATCCAGTGAGCTCTGAGCAACTCCATGCAGGCTCTGCTGTGGTGGAGGTGCTGACGTTAAATCTTCAGAATAAACATGACCTCGACTTTCGGCTTCTGAAATCAACTTTTGGAGGAGGGAAGCAGCAGCATTTTGACCAGGGATTGCATTCACAGGAGAAGAACCCATCTGTCCTCTCGGATTCTATATTTCAAGCAAAGAAACTCTGGTTAGTATTTAAGGTAACAAGTAATTCGTGAATTTTCCCCATTGCGAAAGCAAAGTTTTCGACCATCGTATGCAATTACTACGAGCTTTATTGCAATAACAAACGATCTAAATAAAAATACTGAAAAGTGTTAATACTTACCGTAGAAACTGCATTAGGAGATGCCAAATCGGTGGAAAGGCCTTTCTTTAAATCTCCTCCTTTATTTTTGAGAGGGCTGTTCCCAGGGCCTTCATTTTTGCTAAGGAAACTTCTTAAGGCCTCAGTTGAAAGGTTTTTCTTCAGTTGCTATATAACAAAACAATAAGTAAGCATGCATACATATGTCTGATATAGAGAACTTTCAATTTCGATTGCTACCATAACCATACCACTTTTCACTATAATTGTTTCATATTATTCATTATGCAATGCCAGTTTAAAAAATTAAAACGACAATTCAAAACCGTTTTTATACCTGGACCTTCCCAAATGAATCAAACAGGGCAAATGCGACATCTCGGTTACTACTCGTCCATGCACCTTTCAGCTCATGTACCACAAGACGATGCTGTGGAGTTTCGTTTCTGCAAAAAGTAGTAAAGTCTTAATTTTTTTCATAGCAAACGAATATTATTTATATGCATTCAAGAGGATAAAATTACTTGTGAGATCGATCCAGGCTTTCCGTATTATTGCAACTTAGCAAAGCTTCCCGTCCATAAGACAACTTGTTGATACTCATGAAAAAGAACTTTTCGATCGGTTTCTTGAAATTCATCTAAAAATAAATAAAACAAAACATTAAACAAGCACAAAGATCTTTAAAAATTGAAACGATCATACATGTGGATTTGGGTGAATAAAATAGAAACCTGTCTCTTTTTACCTCATTGCTTACTTCTTGCTGTAAACAAGATTGAAGCCATATTTCGGTTTCATTCAGCTCACTGTTCACATACGATATAGTCCATTCAGCTTTGGGACGATGAATCAGGCCATCACTGGTAGATTGCAAGTTCAAAACATGTTCTAAATACACAAAACGACACCCGTTTAGAAACTGTTATGTGTTAATAGTACTTCATGGTGTTCTTTTTATTCTATGAAAAATACCTGAGCTACTCGATATTTTTCCGGTCTTGATTTCCACTCCACTTTGCATCGAGAATGATACCCAATAGCAAATCTGACATCTGTTTAAACTAATAGAAAGCCTGACCTTTTTGTAATGTCGACTTATCGGAATTTTCCTTGGTCTCGTGTTCTTAAAAACATTCCCTCTTCTGGTCGGTCTTGTTGTTCCTGACAAGATAAGCTTGAGGTTCTCAAACCACCTTCAGAACGTTTTAGAAATAAGATATTAACTAATTTTTAAAGGATTGAGTAAGTGACATTCCAATTACTTAAGAAACAAAAACTGTACCTTAATGTGCTCCCGTATAGAACAGTTGTCGGTCGACTGAGAATAGCACTCTTTCCATGTCGAGTCTCTAAACTAATGCTCATATTCAGGTTTTGGGACCTAAATGCTCGGAACGAATCGTGCTCCTACAATTTATCCATATTAAAAACATTAACCGGATGCCAAGAACACTTTCCCGGCAAATTACTAACTGTTAGCAAAAACAAAGTGTCATGCCTGATTGCTAGAGTACTCGGGAAGTTTATCAGGAGCACAAGGTATGACAGCATGATGGTCTTGGGCATCTCCCAAACATACCCACTGCAATTTGAAAGTGAGTCTAATGTTCGGCAAGTGAATCATACGACAATCGTCGTACTTGCTAGCAGTTCTGACGAAAATGTCAAGATCTCCTTCAAATATGATTTTCCCTAAAGGTATCATGAGTGGAAAGATTAAGTTGTGAACTCCAAGAAACTATGCATCATCTGCAACAAATTGTAAAACTATGATTTTCTTTTACCATTTGTCCAAGCAATAGCAGCTTTGGTCCAAGTAACTTCCATTTCTTCCGTAGTGTTGTAGGGATTCAGAGATGCGTGGAGTAACTGCGTCAATGTTTCTACAGCAGTATACATTCGCCCATGGAACAACAGACGAATCTTATCCCAAAAGGGAAGAGGTGGACTAGGATCCTTAGAGAGAGAAAATATTTTGTCCAAAGACAGATTGCATTGTGCAATGACGGGCTCCCAGCACGGTCCAAATGCTACCTTCAGACTATCGATATCACAATTCAGATCATAGTACCATTTAAGGTAGCTAAGAGTACGCTCAACACAATCACTCTTGAAAGGTCCGCCGACTTCGATTTCACAAGTTCGCTTGCCTGACACGTAAAAGCAAGTAAGTCAATTGTGCAGGTATATATATGAAATAATTATTTATATTGCTATTTGGTTAGCACGAGTCTCTTACTTCGTTTAGTAGCCATAGCTTCAGCAGCACATAATTTTCCCCAAAAATGAATGTTCCTCGAATCCATAAGCGGCTGAGGAAAATCTCTCAGCTGAACTCGCCACTTGCTCACATCAAAACGAATCGCTCGACACCAAAGTATGCTGAAATCATATGGCTCATTGGGCCATGGGCTATCTGGGTCGAGTTCTTTTACAATTTTCATAATGGTGTCTTTACCAAACATCGACGGGTCTGACATTGCTACAATTTGCACGTCTTCGCACTCCCACAAAAGGAGATGACTCCGCATGGAATGTTGCTATCAGGCGGTAAGTTAAGCAATGTAGATTTATAATACTGCGTAATTCTTCTTAATCAACAAATCGGCAAAATTCATTACTTGAACCATACCTGGTACAGCTTTTGAGAACGCTGGATGTAAATATTTGAACTTCTTTCTTTCAGTTGGTTTTTCAGTTCATCGATTTTCGAAGATGATACCATCAAGTTGGTTTTGTACAGCTGTTGTATTTTACTATCCAATACTTGTTTTCTTTTCAGACTCTCAAAGTATTCATCTTCCAGTAACTCGTAATTGTCCCGTAATTTAACTTCAAAAGGATCATCTCCAACTTCAATTCTTACGTGGTGAATCTAAAAAATAAAATTGAATCATGTAATAGGCAAGCACACAAAGTATACATACATACGTGAACTAAACCACAGCCTGTGAATGAAAGCGAAAGTCGAGTCAACTAGTTTAGCATATTGCCACTAACTGACGACTGGGAGGCAAGAACATATCGAACAGTCAGTCAGTACTATAAAAGCTCCATGAAAATGTTAAACTAGTGAGGGTTTGAGATAATGAGTCTATTAAGTCTATAGAAAATATCATTCTTACCTTTATGACTATGTCAGCCCATATTTCCTCTGAAGGTGGTTTCGGTTTCGCATGCAAATTTTTAATCCATTTGAAACAGGAGACCAGTTCTTCTTTGAATGCAGATGCAAAATCATAGCCGTACGGAAAAGTCAAGCTCAACTTACTGATCTCTGAGTACCTATACACAAATAAAAATGCATTAGACTAGACGTCAGATAGCCAGGCTAAGGTTTTTTTTTCTAACTGGCCGACAAATGGCTAGACTAAAGCCATATAGTCCATGTCACATTCTTGGAAAAATTACCAGGTTTTATTCTTTTTCACAGTCAAGCCAGCAGTCTTTCTATATCCTTTGGTTACACTATTTCGAGACTTGGTTTTACACAAGATAAAATTGTCCCATTGTCCAACATCTACTTCATCGAACTTCAATTTCAGTGTCTTCACAAACCAATCAAAGTGATCCAAACCTGTTTCTATTCTCCAATTGTCTGCAATAAAGTAATTCAAGTCATTCTATTCCCCAAGATGCAAAAGTAAAGAAGACGATATGCAGGACAACGGCGAGTGTTACCTGCTTCAAATTTGAATGAGTGGCTCTTAGCAAGCTTCCCAACAATTGAGAATGATTTCATAAACTTTATAATTGTAGTCTTTGGCGGCTGTGGTCCGCGAGTGCTTGGTGCATCTATATTCATATTTTTGAATAAATTTTAAAAAAGTTACGGAGCGAATATGAAAGTCAATCATCATCAGTTTGACGACAAAACCAATACCTTCACCAAAAAAATGCAGTTTGATTGCTTTCATTCGTCTGAAAAAGTGTGTTATCTGTAGATGCAGAAATGGGCTCCAATATAATATAGTGTCCAAATCAAAACGATATTCTTGCAAACATACAGCACTGTCCGCACTCGAAAAGAAGTCCCATTTAGGTATGTTACACACCGGATTAAGAGTCTGCAAAGTTCAATTTTAAACAAAAACTAAAACACGTGACTAATCACATGGTAAATAAACACACAAAAACTAACATGTCACACTTACGCAGTCACTAAAGTTCGATGAAGAATACACTTCGAAATTTTCTGTATTGATTGAACGTGTTTTGAGATCGCTCATCATAAAGAAGGCCCCAAGATCGGCATTTAAGCACACTATATAAATATCGAATGTATTGTTGAGTTGATGAATACTAATACAAATGAGTAGTTAACTAATAAGCAAATCAACTTACGCAAATTTCCAGACATATACGCTATTTTTACATCCTCGACTTCTACATTAACACCTTTCAAGTACGGAACGTTCACTTTTTCTTCTACAGAAGAACTACAGAAAAAAGCAGGAATTAAGTACAAAATAGACTAAAAAATTTTACCATTCAGGTAAATAAATAAAACTACATACCTATCGCTGAATAGCATTTCAGCTATAGCAGGAACTACACCGATCAACAACTCTTCTATTTTCGGTACCCACTGAAATCTACTACCCGATAGCTTAGCTCCAATCCGTTCACGTTGTAAATGAAATCCTAAAAGTTTGAAGTTTACGGGATGATAGGATTCCTCGTCATCCCCGTTTACTGTGCTCTCTAAATTCTTCAGAACGATTTCAACCGAACAGACATCTTCCCCAAGCATGTTACTTAAATCTTTGCACTCTACTTCCACAAATGCAGACAAAACAGATCCACTTTTTTCAACCCATTGAATGTCAAAATCATTCGTTTCAAATTTAATCTGCAAAGATTTCACTATGTCTTGAAGTCTCAGGGCAATAGCAGGTGATTCATTGGTCTGCCGCACGCACAAAATATAGTCACTTATTCGTATGGCCAGTATTATATGAGTACTGTGAATTTATTGTCGGTTGCTTTTACTTACAAATAGAGAATCGGATTTGAATTTCGCTTTGGAAAATTGCAGCGATTTTTCATGCGATTTCAAAAAAAAATTAGTAATGTCCAAATCAAAGTTCAATCGTTGGGTTGAAAACTATATCAATAAATGCAAACAACCAACTGTTAGAAATATCTACATAGAGTATAACCTTTGATATTTATAATCGTTCAGTGGTAACACTGATAAGTTCGAGTAGCCAACCTTCATATAGTTCGAAAATTGATCAACAGAGCAGCACTGATGTGGATCAGGTTCAATTCGAATCAATCCTAGATCGAATTGTGACTCGAAAGAGAAAACATCTTGGCCATGCACAGAATAGACGTGACAGCGAGAAGAAATGCAAAATCCTGAAACACGCGACTCAAAGTGGGTTTCAGTTTTGGAATCCGATATTTTGCAAAACGTCTCGTAGATTCTAATTTTTATTTCCTAAAAATTAATAAACATAAGAGAATACATATTCGACTTCATTAATATTCGACGGAAAGAAATACATGAAGTGTTGATGCACATACCTTGGGAACACATTGAGCAAGAACAAAGTCTTGGATTTTTTCGTACCATTCATTTAGCTTATCTTCCAATTTCTTGTTCATAGGATCGTTATCGCCTTTCTGAATCTTTTTCCATAAGCCTAGTGATCTTTCTTTGTGTTCCCAAGAGATGGAAAATTTCTCAACATCAATACTGAAATGCTAAAATGGACAAAATAAAAAGCCAATATAAAAATGTATAACACAACCGGAAAAATAATATCAACAAATAAAGAATAGCATACCTCAATAAATTCTCCAGAGTTTCGAGGACTAAATATCAGAATAAGTCTAAAGTCGAACTCCCATTCTAATAAAGTCAGTCCTAACTGCTTTTCAAAATATTTGACATCCATTGTGTCTACCACATCGATTTCCGGTGGTACAATCCCTTCGCTGACTCGAGTTTCGACCTTCTCCATATTAATCACAATACAAGCACTTAAATTGGTTCCGCCAACAGTGGTACAACCATCAACTGAGATATTTCGAGCTAACACGTTGATACGAGATCCATTCTTAGCATCAACTCTGTCCCATCGCCATAAGTTGACTTCATTTATTTGAATTCCTAGAAACTAGAAAGCAGGATTTGCAGTACAACTATAATTTTTAACTACTCTTAGTTGAGTCAGCTCCAGCTTTTTTCATTGCTCATTCACAACAACAACAAAAATAAAATTTCAAATCTAACCTGCACAAGATTTGATATGAATCCAGGAGCTGTTATTTTTTTCCTTTGACCCGAAGATATTGTTCGACCAGCTACTTCATCAATGATTCCATTATTTGCATAACTAATTATGTTTACAGACTTAACTATTACGGACAGCAGTTTTGGCGCTTCACTATTCACCAGACTACTAGTGAAACCGATTCTTTGGATTGTCTACAATACACAGAAGCAAACAATGAATTTATTTTTTAATCGTTATACACAAATCCGATCGAATATAATCTTTACACATAAAACAGAAACTCACCACACTAAAGTCATGTTTTCTCACTTGAACACCCTGCAGAGATAAATATGGTAATCCTATTCTATCAATGGTAATCAAACATTTGTATCTATGTTGAATAATCCAAGCCAGGATAAATGGCAGTACTCTGAAAAATTCAAAACCCTAGTGTTGACATCTGCATCTACTAAACTATAAGTAAGCTAAAAGCTTCCAAATTAATTATGCGAGACATACCTGGTGAAGAGACAATAAGCAATGATGCAGTAGATGACTGCTGATTTTGCTCCACTTATTATTGGTGCATCCATGACTGATGGATTCGGGTTTGGATCAACATTCATAGCTGGTTGTCTTGTCAGACAATTGTCGAATCACTCAACTAGGTGATTTTTTTGTGTTTTCAGGAGCAAAAATTTGAAATCCGAGTCTCTTTCTTACTATTCTGCCTGACGATCAGAAACTTAATAATCTCCAAAACAACCATTTCTGAAACAAATTGTACACACTAAATTGTATTTAAATTGTCATTTATTAGTCATTTAACAATCGAATATTAAAATGTAACTACAACATGGAACTAGAACTAATTCGACTTACTTTGTAGCCTGGTGTTCGAAACCGTTGGACAAAGATATGGACATTAAATAGCAGCTAGTTAAATTAAGACCTCTACAAGATATCAGTCCTAATCCTCACTGGTCCTTAACGTCCTCGAGTTGTCAATTGAAGTAAAACCTAAAATTACTTCTATTCCGCATGCACATGATTTGCTCTGTCACTTTCATTCTACGATTTGCCGCTTTATAAATATCATTGATAACAAACGATTCCAGAATGAAAAATTACATCAATAAGTCTAAAGCACATTACATTTTCCGGACAGATTATATCAATAAACAACACATTTCACTAAAAAAAAATTATCTTCCGGTGTCTTGTTTTGTCTGCTAGAAAAAATTGCAGAAAAGAGAATGAGAACTGCTCAATTCAATTGCTGTTTTCAAACACGTTTTCGTTCACATTCAGCAACTCTATGATGAGTTTGCCCATAAACACAGGGAACGGTAAATTCCTCGGAACGCATGCGGGTTCATACGGGTAAAATTTCGGGCGCCTGGACTTCACTTTTTTCTTTGAATAAAAGAAGGATCTTTTTTATTTTACGATTTTTGACTTCCTATTTTTTTACTATCCGGCTGTCATAAATTAAATAGGAACTGTACGTCACGAGCCAACATTTTTATAGAATATTATATGACTTGTGTAACTACAGACCACAGAGCATTAACTGTGAGCAAAAATTGTAGTTCTGAATTATACTTTTAAGACTGCTTGATTATGCATATCATATGAATATGACATCCAGTTTGCAATTTGCTGAGCTTTCAGCACTCCATGTTTGCATGCACATAAAAATTCTATTCACCCATGTTAAATACTGCATCCGCATTTTTAACATGTGGACTGTGAAAGAAGTAAAAATAGTAATTATCTTTACCATGACAGGAAAACGTCTTTTAATTGCTTCAAAGTATGAACAACTATACGCTCACGCTGTCTGCTGTCATTTTAACTCTCGTGTTCATCAAACATAATATACTTTACTTTTAGTAAGTTTAAGGTACTTAAATTATTGTTCCTATCATGTTCCATTGATTAATTGGTGGTCATGTATTTACATTTATGTCTGACTACAAAGTAAACACTTAAAGTAATTTGATATCTCAAGTTCCCCGTTTATTCCTACCGAAATATCTATTCTTGCAACAAAGCATTAGCTGTTTAGTGAGCACTAAAATTCACTTTGCATAAAACACAGTCATTGTCACAAACTAACTAAAATTGAAATTGGATATCATGTAACAAAAATGTAAGACATAACTAGCTAACCTTAACTTTTCCATGTTCCTAACCGTTGTTTACTCAATTCATTTGTGCGTGAATTTAACTGTCTCATAACAACATGGGTGTATGAAGTCCTCATAGTGCACAAACTTACCATTCTTCTCACTTTGCAAACAGCAGACATTTTCTTTGTGCGAAAACTACAATTTCGGTATACACCCTTTTTACTACTGGGGCAACTTGGAATATTTATCATCTCATGTACTGACTCACAGTGCATGCTCTGCAGTGTAGTGTATAAACTCGACTCACCTGAAAAAATCTCTGTTGGAATGCCTTGTAAAAAAGCGTATGAACTTAGCATCCTAACTAACTAAGGTTAGGCCATTGTATTATTGCATGTATTATGTTGTTATACCTGCAAGGGAAGATAAGACATCCATCCCCTGTTTACTTGACTACCTGTTGGCATGAAAAAGTGCTGCGGTCTGCATGCATACATTCATGCAACGGGTTGATACCCTGAGGGTTAACATTAGAATAGTCGTACCTCTTCTAATAACGTCAATATACCCTTTGCTGTGAGTGTTCAAGAAAACTGTACAGTGAATTTTTGTTTTTAATCCAAAGTGTATGTTGTATTGTTTCAGATATTGCCATAATCGGGGATTAAAGTGACTAAAAATGTGACTAATTGCTATTTACACATTTTTTGGTCAAACAGTCCGGATTCTGACAGTAACATCAGTGTAAAATGTGCCATAGTAGGATGATTTCAACATACAAACTGCTCAAAAAAACCAGTGTATAATTTCTTTGACAGCCAAAGAGAATCATACAACAGAAATTTTTCGAGGTGCAGTGATAAAGTAATTGTGTGTCATGAAAAAAGGAGTCTGAAACCCAAGGAGGATCGCTAAACTGTTTTTGATGAGCGAATAAACCACGAAAATGGATAAAGTTGGCAAAAAGATTGTCCGTAACCTCAAGTCTAGGCGGTATGAGGTTATGGAAGGTGCAAACAACCCTGAGAGAATAGAAACCCTTCAGATTGAGCGATTTAGTCCGGATAGTTACAATAATCATACATATTCTAATGGCAATAAAAATGATGAACATTTAAATGGGGGAGGTAAAGGGAGACCTTTAGGAAATGAAATCGAAATGACGGCCGCTGTGTCCGGTGTAGTACCTGACGGTATGCTAGCAATTTATATAATGCTACTTGCGACTATTCCCATTCCATGTGTGCATTATGAAGAATTATGGAATTTTGGTGTTTTCCAGATACATTCACGGTGTCACAGGCTATTAATGCCTTAGGATTTGGAAAATTTCAAGTCATGCTCTCCTTTTTTACTGGTCTGTGTTGGATGGCAGACAGCATGGAAATGATGATTCTCAGTATTTTATCTCCAGCCTTACGTTGCGAATGGGGAATAGATGAGTATAAGCAAGCCTTTTTGACAACAGTAATAGCTGCCTAACCTATGAGACAATATGATTTGCATGAAATTTCGCAAATTATTAAAATTTTCATTTGTTTTAGTCCGTATTTTTAGGGATGGTGGTAAGCTCTCCATTTTGGGGTGACTTAAGTGATAAATATGGACGTAGGCTAGCCTTATGGGTTTCTGTAGCCCTTCTCTACTTTTATGGAACAGTCAGCTCCTTCGCACCTGGATACTATTGGCTCGTTTTTTTGCGTTGCTTTGTTGGATTTGCCATCGGCTGCGTGCCACAATCGTATGTTTTTTCAAATTAATCACAGAATCTTGTATTGTTTAAAGAAAAAGTTATGATAAATTTTTCACTTTGCAGGGTTACATTATATGCTGAATTTTTGCCCACAAAGCAGCGAGCACGATGTGTCATTCTATTGGATGTAAGTGAAAAATATTCTATATTTATGGAATAGCAGCCAACAATTTTAACAACATTTTCTAATATTATGTATTTCAAATGTTTAAAACTAGTGTTTCTGGGCTCTGGGAGCATGCATGGAAGTTTTGATAGCTATCATTGTTATGCCTGTGCCATCACTAGGATGGAGATGGCTACTAGGACTTTCGGCCCTTCCAATACTCGCATTTTGCATCATGTGTTATGTAAGTTCCACTATTCAGTCAATCATAGTTCAAATTTTCTCATATATTTGAAGGGTGTACTCGGTGTACACCCTAAACATTTTACATACGTAGTTATAGTCGCCTGAAATACAGCTCGAAGAAAAATTTACTGGATTACATGCTTACCATTTAACTACTTGTAAAGTGTTTCCAGTATTCTTGAATTATGTGTATGTATGGGAATACTTCTACCGTAACAAATTTTATACTTTTAGTTTTGTAAAGAAGATTTTTTTATTGCAGTGGCTACCCGAAAGTGTAAGATTTCTTGCAGCCAGTGGGGAAACAGAGAAAGCTATGAACACTTTGAAACGGATCGCTGAAGTGAATAAGCGACCTATGCTACTAGGTCGCCTTATCGTGGATGATATGCACTCTGTAGAGCGTGGGAGGATAAAGGATTTACTTATTCCTGAAATGAGAAAGACAACACTGTTACTCTGGTTCATATGGTTCGTGTTAAATTAGTTTCCTTTTCCTGAGCAAAAGTATATTTTTCTCCAGTTGGGTTAGTTTGTTACTCAGTTCGTATGATCAGAGAATAAATACGTTGTAGCATGTATGTTCTACGAGAAGCGTACAGTTTATGCATCGCAGCACTGTCTGTGACACTTTGTTTAGCAGCAACAGCAACTGTGCAAGGGGTCACACTAATTGGTGTGTTTTTTAGCTTGGGAAGAACATACTCTGATTAGTCCGTTTGAAAATTAAATGCGTGTTTTGTATCTTGCATGTGTTGAACAATTAATACGACATAATTTTAGAGATTTTACGCTTTTATCAACAGCGCGAGTTTACTTCGTCTTCTATGGTATGATGATGCGTGTGAAATTTTTCATGTCGTAGGATGGCATCTGCCTTTTGCTATTACGGGATCGTTCTGATCTCTACGGAAATATTGGGGCTCTCAAACAACAGAAATTTGGATTGCAATGCATCCCTTGTGTTGAATGGGACTTTGCCATTTACAACAGTTGGTGATAATTCCACAAGTCCTGTGTGCGATCCAAACAAATGTGAAATGCTTACGACAAACGACTATGTTTTATTACTTTGGACTACTCTTGCCGAATTTCCAGGTAATGTGTATCTAAAGTATGCATATTTGATGATGGGAACGAACGCAGAATGTTGGGCGGAAAATATAATTGCAACTTTTTTAGGTATCTTGTTGACAATTTTCGTCTTGGATAGAATTGGAAGGAAGAAAACAATGGCTGCTCAGTTCCTAATGTTTGCAGCCACTATCTTCACGTTCTGTTTTCCACTCACGAAGTAAGTTCTTGCATTTGCATGTATTATGGCACTACATGATTGGTCAAATTAATAGACTGTTAAATATGCTTCAATGATTCGATTTCTATTCGTTTACATTAGTATTTAGTACATTTTTAGTTGAGTCAACAAAAATAAAAGCAGGATGCATTCATGTTTATATTAATTTGATATGCAAGCTCAATTTAAACGAACCAATGCTCACATTCATGTATATTCTTGTGTACAAGAGTATGTCACGCAAGCTAAACATGAACTCCATAGTTGTAATGTTGTAACTTGGCAATCTTATGAACCGAGAACAATTAGATAAACAAAGGCGAATAGATTTGAAAGTCAACATCTAGTGAGCCTAGAATTGTTCGCATTATATTCAAAACTGATAAGGATGAAGTCAGCAATATTTCATTAGATAGTAATGTATGTACATGTGCGATGTAAAACTAGATAATGTCTTGAATTCTTATAATTTTTTTGTCCCACTTACAGTCGTACCCTCATCACAGTGATACTATTTGCTGCACGAGGAATTGTGTCTGGAGTCTTTCAAGCTGCGTATGTGTACACGCCTGAAGTAAGTGCCTGTAATTCCACTCCATCTACTATAGCACTCTTCACATTTGGTATTATTTTACAAAGACAAAATGATATGCTATTTTTTAGGTTTACCCAACGTCCATGAGATCTATTGGCATTGGTACATGCTCTAGCATGGCGAGGATCGGAGCCATGGTGACTCCATATGTTGCTCAGGTAATTCAAATGAATGCACAAGATCGTATTATGCAAAACTTAAGTTTTCGTTTCTTAAAACGTGCATTTAATTCATTGATCCAGGTGCTTCAAAAATCATCCCTGTCTTTGGCAGTTGGTGTATACGGTTCTGTTGCAATCGCAGCGGCAATTATTTCTCTATTACTACCAATTGAAACGAAAGGGAAAGAAATGCCGGACAGAATAGACAGGAATAAGAATAACAATAAGTTATAAGCAGGATACTTAACATATTTTCTGTTGCTTTGCAGCTGATAAAGAAGTCAAATAATGATGCTTGAAGCAAAATGTAATATTCATCTCATACCCAGAATTTCACTGTGAAAATATATAGTGTAAAGGTATCGAAATTTCTGACTGTATATTATAATATGAAGCTTTAAATGATGAGGGAAGATCGTTAGTCTTTGATTCACAATTGATTGACTTGCCGTGAATTAAGTCGATATTATAGGTTAACCAATTGTCTAAATATTATGCAACGAATTTAGATTACAAAAATGCAATACAAATTCAGGTTAGCTTTAGTTAATTCAGAGCCAAGAGCTCTTTGCTATATTTTTCAAATACTTTCTGTGAATCAATGTGTCCAAACATCGCGTAAAAAAGAAAACAAGGATTCTTCAAACTTGTGAATAATCAGTTGAAAATTTTTGAAAGATAATTACACAATGGTGCATGCATGAGTAGTACAATTATTCGTGGCACTCATTTTGCCATTTCCCAGAGTTGTGTATGTAGTACATGCAAAAACTTGCTTAAACGGAGTTTCAGTACGCACGACAAGCAAAACAATGTGAGTTTGTATAATTTATTACAATCCTATTTATTGTTTGTGTCTGTATTTCTGTGAATGATGTGTAAATTATGGTTTTTTTTTCAAACTTTTCGAGTATTTTTATCCTTTTGATGTGTGTAACATGTAATTTATAAATTGTGCAAGTCAATTTGCTGGGATATTTTAATTTAATTTGCTGTAGGGCTGTTTACCAAATGTATGCGTTCAGCGTGCTAAATAACCAAAAAGTGCAATAAGTTAAGTATGCAATTTGTTACTGAGGCTGTAATGGTAAATCAACGCATCTTGTTTTAAAGAAAAATCTTTACAGCAACTGATGATTGCACATATGTATGTATGGCATAACCTTTTTTTGTACAAGTGCAAAAAATATACCTTTAGTTTTGTTTAAAAAATTAAAGCAGCAAAAAAATGAGAATCGAAATAAATAATTAAAGAAAATTGCGTTTCTCATCATCCCGTCTTATTGCAACGGTTTGTGTGTTTTGTAGATGCAATTAGTCTCATCTTGCATAAGTTAGAAAAATTAGAAAAATAGAAACAACTCAAGCTAACTCCAAACTAAAAATCCTGTTTATCATTTACGATAAAGACGACTTACATGCGAATAATGGGAATGAGATTAAGGATCCTGTTGAGTAGCGTTATAGTAGTAAGTATTCCTAATGAAAACTAACACTAACACTAACTTTTTCTTTCAATACATTTTCCATAGCAATTAAATATGAAAATTTATTTTAAATCGAATTTCTGCTATTTAGTGTAAGATCGCACTAACTTCGATTTAAAATAAATTGTAACATTTAATTTCTATGGAAAATGTATTTAAAAAAAAAGTTAGTGTACGTTTTAGTTTTCATTGGGAATACTACCATTAGATTCCCTAAATAACTCATTCAGTTTCTGCTCCTATCATAGGGGCACAATGATGTGAGCCTCATCAAATCAGCGGTGTAAGTTTGATAAAGTAAATGATTGAACACGCGTGAATTTCAAATTTCACTTTTCCGTTTAAGGGATTTTATTTTGACATTTGACTTCCAAGCAGTAATAAAGGCAAAATCATGCGATGATAATCATTTCTTCAAATTCACAGAGGCAAGACTTCACCAAACATTCTAATCTAAAATGATCCTTAAAAGTTTGTATAGACTGCTTACACTAATTGTACGCTATTTGCACAGTCTCAGTTTTAATCTACAAAAAAATTACAATCAGAAGAACAGCATTTTATTACTTAATTTGGGTCACAAGCAAATATTAATCCGAATATATTGTCTTTCTCATTTATCCTAATAGTATGTGATATGTTGATCACGAACTATAAACATGTGAACATGGTATGGTATGGTATCTTTATTACCGTGTTAGACTGGATCATTACAAATTCATACACTGTTCTCCCCTCAGTAACACAGCTGAAAATATATAATACTAGTCTAAGAATAAATGAAATAGCAATAATAATAACATGTGTGACCATATGTGAACATAAGTACTACTAGTGTGTATTCGTCAGGTTTGAAATACTCGCAAGAATGAGTCTGGCCATAGGCCAGTGGGCCCGGCTATTTAGTTTATTAAATTATCTAACCATAGTTTGCTGTCACTTAAAGTGTAAATAAAGTTTATTCAGATTCGAATCCAGTTTAATTTTTCGGATGGTGAAATTCTGAGAAGTGGAAACAGGATCAATAATCATGTTTGCTCAGTCGACGAAAAGAGACAACTGAATTTTTGTTTACGAAGTGAGACGTAATAATATTTTATTGTCAAATATCTGCATGGTTCTCACACGTCTGAACAAAAAACATCGCCACCGCGTATATAACTTAACAGAAATATTGCACATTCGGGTTGCATGGTGTTCAATTCATACACGTACATAATGTAGTGGTAAGGGACCCGTCCGTAGAGTACTGCTGCAAAACTAACTATAAGCTTAATCGTAATGCAAAATGAAACCGAATGCTATGGTACGCTTCATTTACGCTTGTAGTAGCTTGGTTGAAGCATGAATCTACATTCTACAGAGCCTTTCATGGCACTCATGGTCAAATATTCTGTAATATATGTTGAGTTTCATATTGTGCAATGGAAACAAAAACCTGCAGCCCGGCCGTCATGTTCTAAGAAAGGAATGGATAGGGTGTCTTACTTGAGGATAACACGTAAATCGAATGTTTTGGGTTTAAGATAACATAACCTAGCCTTGCGCATTTATTTTTCTGCTTCTTTTGATGTATCCCTACAAATCTTCCATTGTTTGCTTACCATAAATTAGTTCATGAAAATTTTATATTTCTGAGAAAAATGACGTAGACTAACTCAATACACAAATAATAGTCTCAGCAAGAAGATGACTAGAATAACATCATGGCTTATTCAGTTTTAGTTTTAACCTCATTGATTGGATGCTTATAGATTGGACCTTTTGTAAAAAGAATTAGATAAGCTGGGTACGAGAGATTAAGCGTGAAAGCACGCTTTTTAAAGCGTACTAATCAGATTTTACTTGCATGACTCATGCATGAACTAAAATCGCTTAAATTAGAGCTTGTCAATGTTAAAGCAAACATTTTATAAACCCTTTCAAATATAACGTAAGCTAGATACATTTACTAGAATCTGGAACGAAATACTAACTAAGAAAATATGAAGCATCTTCACAACTGCTATATTAAAAATTTAAAAGCAATATTTAATATTGATTAGACAGTATATAGACAGCACCGTTGCAATATGAATATTTGGAAGTGTTCACTTTAAAGGTTTATTTTTTTCATAATTTTACAAACTATTTACGCTTCCGTCAGTTTTTTAGCTTTACATTCCTTCTGAATTTGTCGATCTGCAGACTTATCAGCTTATTCAATTTTACTTTCATTTGATACTGATTGATTTTCAGTTTGGCTCACTCTACGATGAAATAAACTTTTGATAAAGGGTTATTCTCACCACAGAATGCCCTTAATATTAAGAAAATGCGAACTGGCTTCACAATATTTGAAAACTTTACATTAAAAATGCCTCCCTATAAACCTATTATACCATGACGGACGTCCACTCGCACACAAACATTTTACTTACAATTACAATGCATGCCTGCAATGTGTTCATGAGCAATTTTCTTGAAATCACTTTCAAAGCCTTCCGAATCCTTCTTTTGTTGCCCACCTTAAGAAAGTTGGAAAATTTAGTGCAAGGTATATTAGATAGATACTGCCGATTTATACAAAAAGTGGCTTAATTTCTTTTCTGTTAAAATTTTTATGCAAAACAAAAATCCATCCTTGTTCATTCTCTGCTCCAACAGCCATCGTATTGGTATAAACTAACTGAATGGGCAAAAAAAATTTCAAAGACTTCTTTCATAGTAGATAAAATTCCGTGTGATGTGTGAATTCCATAATACTGTTTGGTTAACAGTTAACTTTTGAAAACTTGCTGTACAAAAAAAGCAAATACATGCAGAGATAATATTAAAAATTAATTGGTGATTGCTCAATTAGCGTTGAAAATACTCCGTTCACCGTCATTTAACACATATATATACATGCACAGAAATCGGCGGAGAACCGTTTTACCTCCTGTTTGTTTGCCACCTTTCTTGTTGAGCCCAAACGCCCTTTTTTGTATATGGTACTAGATGATGTTGCCGGTAGGGGGAATTTAAAAACAATAAAGTTCAATGACTGATACAAATGCACACGCAATGCTACTCCAAAATTTAAAAAACAAATCATATCTTTACACTTTACTACACATACGAGAGCCTGAAACTAAAAAAAGGGTACATGGATATACGTGGGAAAATGATAGAACGAGGGAGTAGAGTTCATCTGATTGGCTCAGGTTTCACAGTACAGTAGTTTATAGGGTCAGGGTAGTTTGCTGGATACAGTCAGTTTCTACTGCACGTTTGAAGAGGTGACTTGTGTGAGTTTTCGTGCTCCTACTAGATTTTAGAAATAAACGTCTGCTGCCTATTATTTTTTCACTTGAGGAAGGGCCGTCTTGGCATAGGAACCCTTGAAAAAAAAGGTACAGAAACAAGTTTTGAATGATCTAATTCTTTAAAATAAGTACTGGATAAGTTGGTTTGTAATGGTAAAGGTAAGAAAAAACTGATGCTGAAAAGATAGGTTTGTGGTTAGATTGTCTGATTTGTACGATTTCTTCATGTGGTTTAATCGGTATTGTGTGTCGTATTTTCAGAAAACATAAATTAATTGGATTTATGGAAAAGATATTTGAGGTATCCTTGAATCTCTATTTGTGGATTTAATGCATTGTGCGTCTGATGATGCTGTAAAATCAAATTTTTGAACGTTCAGTGCAATGAAAACTCTAGTTTCTTTGTTTTGTTGTCGGAAACAATAAGACATTGACCTAAACAGCAGTGAAACTATTGTGTTTACCGAAGTGAAGTGTCAGTTGAGTCTATCATTGTTTAGTTCTGGAACAATTAATGAGCTTATCCATAGTGTTGTATTGAACGTGAACCGAATGATATACCTACATATCAGTAAGATATTTTTTTTATTAGCTTACTAACAATACAATTATGCGCCTAGGGTGGAAGGGCTGCCTATCGCGACGTCGTTCTCTTTAGGTCGCCGACTCTTTAGGTAGCGGACTCTTTTGAGTGCAGGTGCAGATCTTTACGTCGCCCTGGAGGAAATAAGGATGCCAGAGTAAGCTAAACAAACGGGTTAAAAAATGATCATAACTGAATGTTCATGCTTGAATTATAATTAAGAATTTTAAAAAAATCAATAAATCTATCATACACAAAAATCAAATCATTTTGCTCTTTGGAATGTTTGGTGGCCATTAAACACGCTCAATCACCCACTCACTCAATTATAAATATTTTATATTATTTTTTCATAGTTCTATGACAAATTATTAATATAATAATTAAAAAATTAATTATCAAAATAATTAAATTTTTGTGTATATAAGTTTTATGATTTTTTAAAATTCTTAATTATAACTAAATCAAAATCAGTTATGATTATTTTTTAATCCGTTTGCTTAGCTTACTCTGCCATCCTTATTTCCTCCAGGGCGACGTACAGATCCGGATCCAAAAGAGTCCGCGACGTAAAAACGGCGACATAGAATAAGGCGAACGACGTCGCGATACGCAATGGGGTTGAAGTATTTTATTTATTTCTGTCCGACGTGCAGACCAAACAAATGTAAAAACATACCCTCGACCCTTCTCTTCTCCAGGGAAAGTTGATCACGCCAGGTCTGATCAATATTTAATTAACAGCAGTCAAGTTTAAAACCGATGGAATTGCAGTAGAACTAGTAGTAGCCTGCGTTTAATATTTTTGTGGTCGGGTCCAGTCGATAGAATACTAAAACAACTACGGCAGACATTTTTCAACGTAGATTCTCACAACCGGAGTTACAAAACATAATGCTTTCATGATTACGACTGACCGTGATTATTATAGCAGTCCTAATATCAGTACATAACATTGACTATAGTCCAGGCAATTGCATGTTTTAAAATTTCCTTTTCTTAATTGCCAGCATTAGCCGCGTGTATTCTTTTCTACTTTACCATGAAGCTCTCTGTTAACCAGCCAACAAAAGAAAATCTTCTGTCAAATTTTTCCTTGCATTTACATTATAGTATGGTTACTTATAGTTTTTTTACAGATAGTTAACTCATGCTTATACAGTTCGTTAATGGGTTATAGACAAAAATTGTCAGCTGCTCTTTTAAAAAATATGTTTGCTCATTTTTAGGATTGCTGCTCTCACTTCATACCGATTCAGAGGGAAAGGAACCAGATAATATCTTCAACTTGAAGTCCAGCTGAGACTCACTAAAGTTATGTTATCTAGTTACAAATAACTCTTCCGACCTGTTACGAACTTTAACCCGTCTCTATGTTAAAGGTAAGTGTACCTGTCGCATCATATATTATTAAAACGTTCTCCTGCATTTGTTCGTAGATTTTCCAAAGTCCTGTCTTCTCTCGATTTTTTTGATCCTGTACATGTTTATGCACTTTTACTTGATAAATAGGTGCAAATAGTACGTGTTTTGTAAGTCTTGTTGACAGTGTATGTCCGAAATGTGTTCATGAGGAATTTTCTTGAAAACAGACACAAAGTCTTCCTCATACCTTCTATCTATACCTATAAAATATTGTAATCCAATGCGGCCGTTGAGCTTCACAATAACAAATTCGTAAAAAAATTTCACACGGAGTTAAGTAAATGCGAGAAAAAAAGTAGTAAGGGTGGACCCTTAAACTTTCACGTGTTATTTTCCGTATGAGAAATCGAAAAATGGACCTCGACCTCAATTTTGGGCCCAATTTTTCCGGATTTTTCGTTTCACTGTTACCCATGAACGATTGAGCATCGGATGGGAAATGGGAATATTTCAGGTGCATATTGTAGAAGGTGTATGGAAGACTTGCGAAGTATTTTCAAGAAAATTTCTTGCTAACCATAGACATAAGATATAGTATGCACACATTACGAACACATTTCGGACATACATTGTGAGTGACAATGAAGTGTTGAAGGTAGGTAGCGGAGAGGCGATGGTGGACAAAGCAAATTTTGGAAATCGGGAATCAATTTTCGATTTTGGACACACGGCTATTCATATGCATGTAACAAAATACACTTTGTGATGAGTTAGCTGCCGTGCGCGGAGCTAATAATTTTTGGAGTTCTTATTGAACTTCTAGCTTTATTTGAGCCATACTACAAAACACCCTACCATCCACCACCCGATTTCGGTACCTCATTGTAAGTGAATGAGTATGAATCATTGATAGATAAATCGACACTTACCCATGTCGATGTTTGATCTCAACTAATAAGTCAATGTCGTCCGATCCGATGATATCATTCCAAATCCAATGATATAGCTAATCAGCAGCAAAGGCAGCTTATGTATTACACAAAGCTCTAAATGTTTTACCAAACCAGTGCTCAAATTAAATAGTGAAGTCCGTTCATTAGAAGTTTTCTGCAGCTCCAGAGATTGTATAAGAAACTTTAAACAACATGATAACAACATGTATCCTACTTTTTTTCCCCATGTGTGTACGTATCAAAAGTCAAGGCATGTAATATATCATTATAGTTTATTAGGTAATTAATATATAAGGTCATATTTGTCGCCTTAAATTTACACTTTATGCATATCATAATTGATTCGTCAGGCTCTGAGTTACACTCGTCCATCTAATCGTGGCACAAGTGTCCCAAGAATGAGTGAACAAAATTAACCCAAGGGATGTTACCGTTACGAATAAAAAATGACGCGTAGTAAATTAAGAATCATATTCAAAACTCTTGGGGAATAAGAATAAATTTAGAATCCCATCCCTTCTATCTTATTGCCAATGCGACGAATACTAGTAAATTTCATGATTAATAAAAAATATGCAAAAACATTTTGTATGAAGATTAGAAATGAAGGCAGTTATTCTCTTTTCTGTCGCTGTAATCACAATCGGGTGGTTTGAATGCAACGCATATGGAAATTTTAGGCTGACATTGCAGTAATCATAACTCGTAAGTCGTAATGAACGACATAACCGTTAATCATTTTCTCTCGGTGTGTAATTCCAATCCTTTGAAGAGACTCTGCTGATGATCAAGAATATTATATATTCAGTCAGCACATTGCGTTTTTTGAATTTAAATATTCTTTAATGAAGCACTGGGAAAGTTGGCTTTCCGTAGTCTGCTTTAAGCTAGAAGCGATAGATATACTGTAAGAATATTATGCTACGTTTTTATGGATGCTAGCTGCAAGCTAAGGGAGAATCTTATCAACTGGAGTTACAGGAGTCAAAACTCCTTAACTTAAAACTATGCTACGCACTAGAGTACGCACTCAAACTTCTCATTCTGATGCATTGATTTCGATTGACAGTTAATGAATCCCATCAAAGCCACACATTCATAACGTACTACTCATTAGTCATTGATTAATAGTGATTTGGAGGGATGGGGTTTTGTGGGTAATCAATACAAGTGATTTTATTGTGAGTAAAACTATTCTGCTTGGGAAATTCTAAGATGAAATTATAAAAGGAGTAAGCACTGCACGTGCACATAACGATAGAAATAAGAAATATATTTGGGTAATCTTAAAATAATTTGTTTTAAAATGAGGACAGTATAGATGGCGATGAATGTGAAACGTTCAGTCTTCCAAGGAGGAAATTTATTTTATTTGAGTCGTAAATTTATAAGTTTTGCCTTTAGGCTTCCCCTGCCTTTATGTTGATAAGATTTTGTCGGGACTGTCGGGCTCCAAAAGGCAAAAGGGATCCCGTTCATCGCTCTTAAATATGTTTTGTGCAGCTAATATTTGTTATGACATGCTATTGGACATCGCAGACATATGTATACGCGTATTTTGTGGTTGCTCTCTTAGTTTGAGTTTGACTGCGAATGGGGGAAATCTTTATGATTGAGTAGATGAGTACAAAATATTAGAAGTAGTTACGAATGCCTCGGTTACCCGGTAACTCAGTAACTTTTCTTAATTTAATATGCACTGCGAAAAGTAGCATATTTACTGACTGCGTTACAGGGTTACTGGCTGGTGATGGTTCAAGCCATTTTGCTGGTTATTCAATTTTGTATGCTATGTGAATGAAATCACTAGCGCTTGTGATCATTTTGAAGTTGAAGGGAGAATATGGATCGAGAAAAGATTATTTTTCATTCAGGAAGTTAGGTAGTGTATAAAAGTTACATGAACTTGAAGGAAAAATGAATAGTTGCTGTGCAACTACTGAGAATAACAAACTCGACTGAATTTAACTTGCCTTACGTTAGTTATAAATCCCCAGTGCGTTCCTGAGCAATTTTCTTTAAAATGGACACAAAATCTTCCTAAATTATTCTAGAGAGTGCAAGGAAGCATTTTCAATGCATTTTCAATGCATTTTCAAGAAAATTGCACATGAACATAAACACATTGCGGACACTTCATTGTTAGTCAGTCCCTGAGTTATTAAGTGTAACTGGTGTAATTATTATAGCCCAAATATACAACGAGAGCATTAACACACAAAAGTGTAATGCACGTGCGACAAAGGGAAATGTAGATTCCTTATTTAGCTTTTGCAGCCTCTCAGTGTCTTCAGGTTCTTTGCTTTCTTAAAATAGCGTAACTGACTAATCCGGCAGCTAATACACTAACATGTAGAAACAACCTGGTGACACTTATTGCAAAGCAATATTCAGATAATCCATACACGGATGACAATACGTATATTTTCACTACTCATATGTGTCAGCAAATCCCTTTGCTTTCTTGCACATTAACAATTAACCAAATGTGGCTAATAAAGTTACTTTAAAAAAGGGATTTCGTTGACACTAATAGGCATTGGAAGCAGTATAAAAGATGGAAAAATCCAGCTAGAAGTCGGTTTGATTTTCTGCTTCTTCAGTCATTTTTGTACCTCGCCTCTCCAAATTTTATAAAAACAGCTTTCAAAAAAGTTCAATCTTCATCTTCAATTTCAATCCTTCAAGAGAAGTGGTGTGAATTATTTTTTTTGTATCGCTGTAACTGTCATGTTTACCTTACACCGACAAATGACGACAACTAATGTTATTTTGAGAAGTTTGACTACAACATTTTATATCGTACGAGAATAAAAAATTTTAGCTCTTGAGCCAACATTTAGCCACTTGCATACGGTTGATTCCCGATTTTGAATCTTTTTAACAAACTAAAGTAACTAAAGTCTCCACTCCATCATTTCTTTTTGCTATTTTTTGCTAGAAAATCATTAAAATAAGTGACCTTCTAAATTGTTACATATTCTCATCTTATTTTGCACTGAGTTTTGACTCGTTTAGACTCGCTACTACACAACCCAGTGTACCCAGCGAGATTTTGAAATCTCATTGACCATGTTGCCACCTCATCAGCATGTCTTTTTACTTTTACATGAAAACTGAATCAATTGGAACATGAGTTTCTTTTAAAGTTACCGTATTGAAAAGTAGCCGGGGCTATGTTGTCGACTGTGATGTGTAGTGTACGAATGATGGTGTGTACTGTGTACGAGTGTACGATGCTTAAATGCACATGTTCTCTATTATGAATGAATGATGGTTTACTGTATACAAAAAGGACTATAAAGGATTGCTACAACTAGAATCCTTGCGTTGCCTGCTTAACAAATTGCTTCGGTGTCCTTCCAGTAAGCGTCCCTCCTTCGCTTATACTAAGTTTTTATTGCATAGTAACTTAACTGCTCAACTTAAGACAAAGCCTCCTATTGCTTCATAAACTATTTTTTTTATTTGCATTCTTGCATGTACCTTACTTTTCTTCAAAACAGTGACATAAAAGATGATGTGTAAAACACCCTTTTAACATTTTGTACACACTTGACTAATTGACCAAAACCAACTATTGCTGCTGTACTTCCTCTCTTGGGTGAAACTCACTTGAGTAAGTACAAGCGGCATTAGCTAAATAAGGCCTCCTATGACAATATATCCAAATTAATTACTTTAAAATTTTTTGCCGTGTAATTGCTGACTGCATTATCATATTTACACACACACACATACATCACATTATTTTGGAGACCGCGACCAGTCTGTAAAAATATAATGTGCTCGCAATAACATTGGTAGTGGTAGTAACTAATTACCTTGTGCTTATGACTTTAAATTATTAGGTTACTGTGAATACAATAAAAGGTAGTAAGGGGAAGGGACAAAGATGGAATAGATTGAAAATCCCCTGTCCTACGAACGGTATGCTCTAGCCTGACTCGCGTGTCCAGGTGATAACTAAACACTCTACCTGAGTCGCTTCTCGCTCGTGAGGCACTCGTGAGGTGCATTGTGTTTAAAACTATATTATGGTGCAACCCTAACCTAGTGGTAAGGGTCCTGTTATATACGGTGTCTCTGTTACCTTTCCATGTTTATGTTATGTATGCGTTCGATAGGCACGACTGTAATAAATAAATGAAAAGGAATGCCATTCCGTGAGTTGTTAGTAGGGAGTTTGCGCTTTTACAAGTCAACTGACAAAACAAATACGAGTCCTATCTTGTTCACTTTAAGTTACAACTGTTTAATGTGAACGAGATAGGACTCGTATTTGTTTTGTCAGTTGACTTGTAAAAGCGCAAACTCCCTA